>Ga0302156_10000026_pt1 | contig 136018 bp, 120 predicted proteins | sample I_Bog_N3_2_FD_193503 | JGI IMG/M metagenome (GOLD analysis project Ga0302156, IMG submission 193503) | Peat permafrost microbial communities from Stordalen Mire near Abisko, Sweden - I_Bog_N3_2 | ecosystem: Environmental > Terrestrial > Soil > Wetlands > Peat | place: Sweden: Abisko... | reverse complement strand
TGTTTTATCTGGTTTCGCAGTTGTGCGCGCCGCGTTCGCGTCGTCCGCAGCCTGACGTGTGCCGTTTAATTGTCGATAGTCGCCTACCGTGGGCGGTGGCGCCGATTGACGGCGAGTCGTCGTGGCTTTATCTGCCCGAGGTGGCGCGAGCGCAGCAGTTGGCGGGTTGTTTGGTGTTGAGCGCTTCTTAAGTTATCCCTCGGAGGCGGGGACCGCGCGGTCCCCGGTTCGGGCTGGCACACGGCTTAATTTGAAGCGCCATGACAAACCGCCTCCACGCGATTGCCCGCCGGATCAAACAGAAACGCCGCATAGTAGTCGCTATGGTAGTGAGGCCGCAGGCCCGGTTCACCATCCGAACGTCCCCCGGCGGCGATGCCCGCCGCAAAAAATGCGTCGACTTGTTGGCGCGTCAGCGCCTTGAAGCACCAATGCCGCTTGTTCTCATCAATGCGGCTGGGGTCCAGATAGACCGCCAGAAACGTCGACTCGATATCCGCCACGGTGCAACGCTCTCCGTAGCCGAGCGCATTCGCGCGGTCATACACCTTGGTCGCCCCCAGCGCCTGCATGATTGCGTCGTAAAACGGGCGCGCGGCGTCCAGGTTGGCCACGCCGATAGAAACATGATCAAGAAGCTGCATTGATTTTTACCTCACAATGAGTATTTATACTGCATTGAATATGCGGTATTCATATACTAAATTTCCTAAGTCAGCTTCACCATAGCATGACAAAAGTGGCCTGAATCAGGATGTCCGCCCCCACGCTCAGCACGAGTATGGCATCCACCCCAGATCGGCCATCAAGACTTCCCATTGTCCCCAGGAGAATCCCTCAGATGGCAACTGCGTCTTCATCCGACAAGCTTCAGTACGGCTTCCCCACCCCGGGTCCACAAGAACCGACCGGGCAGCGCGTGATGGACCATGTGTTTTTTCTATCCAACGCGGGCTGGAAAGCGGCGCGGGAAGAAAAAGCCTATGACTTCGTGATCATCGGCAGCGGTTTTTGCGCCTTGGGTTTTGCTGAACGCGCACTGAAAAACAAGCCCGATAGCCGTATCCTGATTGTGGAGCGCGGCCAGCTTTTCTTGCCGGAACACTTTCAAAACCTGCCGCTGCCGTACAAGGACACGCTGGGCGGGCTATCAGAAACTTTCCCATGGACACTGTCCGCCACCACGGCCGAGGGGCTAGACGGCGGCTATATTCGCTGGCAGCACGGTATGGTGCCGTTCTTCGGCGGTCGTTCCACGCTATGGAGCGCCTGGTGTCCACGCCCCAATCTCAAAGAAATGGACGGCTGGCCAGCAGAGACCATCAGCGCCGCGCACGAGAATTTCTCAAGCGCGGAAACCCTGCTGCGCGTCAAGCCGGCGGATAAGGTGGATCAGGGCATGGATGCGTCCCAGCGTCGTTTGATCGCCAGCAAACGGCCGGTGTACGGCGCGCTGCAAGACCGGGTGCAGAGCTTGCTGGCTCAAGGGGCGACTTCCGTTCCCGGCATCTACCGCAGCGAACCCGCGCCGCTGGCCTGCTCGGGTGAAAACGTGGATGGTATCGACTTTCAGAAGTTCTCCACACCGGGTGAATTGTTGCAGCTCACGATTCAACACAAGGGCAAGATCGACATTGCATGCGGGGTGATCGTTGAACGCATCGTGCAGCAAAACGGCGCGGCAACCGCCCTGCAGACCTCAAGAGGCGTGCTGGCGCTAGGCAACGCCAAGCTGATCCTGGCCATGGGAACCCTGCCGCCGGCCACCTTGGTGCATAACTCGTTTCCCGACACCGCCAATGTGGGCGAACGCTTCTCGGCTCACTTCATCACTTCCATCGTGGCGCGCGTGCCGAAAGAAGATATTGATCCGGAGGGCAAGTTCGGCGATCTGGAACTGGGGGCCTGCTATGTTGCCGGCACCGGCCCGCAGGGTTACAGCCAGCAATTCCACATTCAACTCTCCTCACTGTGGGATAAGTACCCAGTGAAAAACGCCGGAACAGCCTTGCGTTATATGCCTGACGTGGTCGCCACCGCTTCAATGGCTCAACTCAAGTCGTCGGAAGGTTATGTGGTGTTTGTTTGCGCCGTACTCGGAGAATTGGACTACCGCAACCCGAACAACTGGTTCCGGCGCAACCAGCAAGATCAAGACCCCACCACCAATTCGCTGCTGCAGGTCGTAGAAAACCAGAGCGACCAACAAACCTGGGACGCGATGGATGAGGGCACCTTCGGCATCCTTGAAAAGGTGCTGTCCAAGGGCCGAGTTCAATACTGGCACGGCACCGCGGATAAAGGGGAATGGGATAGCACCCGCCCTTCGCAAGCCGACCGCCGCGTTCCCGCGCTGGTGCATGAAAGCTCGGCCTTGCATATTGGCAACGAAGAAACCGCGCCGGTTGACCTCGACTACCGCCTGAAGGCTGCAAGCAATGTGTACGTTACCGGCGGCGCCTTGTGGCCGCAGGGCGGGTCGTGGAATCCGACCATGACCATGGTGGCGCTGGCGCAAGACTTGGCCGATAAGCTAAGTAAACCCGGCTGAGAGCGCGTAACGTCGTGAGGCAAACAGCCCGGCCAATGCCGGGCTGTTTGCCTCACGTGCTAGGGAAAAACCGTGTGTAGGGTGCAATCGCCGCAGGCATTGCACCGTTTCTGGTGGTGTGCGGCGTAGTGCCCGCTGCGACTACGCCCTACGGGTGCGTCGAGCGAGGATAACAACAGAAAGGATTAGCCAATGAAATTCATTGGGTTTTTACTCATCGGCATCGGCCTGCTCGTTTGCCAGATCACCGCCGCTCAGTCACCACCGCCGCTGAACGCCAACAACTGGAACTTCGTTCTGGTGCCGGCCTTTGAGCATGACGCTAGCTCCAACAATTTGACCGTCACCGGACTCAATCACGCCTTGCGCTTTGGCCAGCAACTCAACAACCTGCTGGCCGGAAAGCAGAACCAAGTGCGCCAGGTCTATGCCTTGAGCGAAGACCATCAAGACATGACCCCGGTCGAGAGCATCGAACCTTACGCGCTGCTCAACAACCTGGGCGTCAAAACCCAAACGCTGAATCATGGCGATGCGGCAAGCTACAACTCGCCCGCCTATTTCATCCTGCAGATCGTGGCCAACCACCCGGCGGGCACCTACATCATGGCGCTGCCCAACGATATGTTGCAGCCCATGGTCAAGGCACTGGGCGGCTCAAGCTGCAAGCTGCCAGGCGTCGGCCAGTATTGGGTGGCATCGGGTCAGTCGCTGCCGTTCAGTGGCGCGGTGTTTGACGATCAGATCCCTACCCAGCACAGCTACCCGTCGATTCCATTACCCAATCGTAGCGCCTGTACGCAAAACCACGTTGAGTTCACCCTCCCCGCGCCGGCTGGGCTACAACCCTATCTAGCGCGCAAGGTCTATCTGGTGCGTCATGTGGAAGCGCATCCCAGCGGAAATTTTGAAAACGGCAACTATGTCTGCCAGGGACAGTGGCGCGCGTTGGGCGCAAATCATATTTTGCTCGAAATCATGCACAACACCCTCCCCGATGCCGTTCTGACCTCCAACCCCGGCAATATCATCGATGGTGGCGCGGCGTACTCCTACATCCGTCCAGCGCTGACCGTCGCTCCGTTTGCCATTCAGAGCCGTCTGCCGCTGACGCTGGCGCCGTTTCAGTGGGAAGACGCAGAAGATCTGGCCCAGGCGCTGTTCAATAGTCAATCGCCCTACCTTGCGCAATTGAAGGGGGACTCGAGCATTCTGGTGGGCTGGGAGCACGACCACATCCAGAAAGCGGTTCACTATCTGCTAGAGACCATGTACCAGAACCCCGCGGCCGCCAAGGCGCTGCCCAACTGGGGCTTTGATGATTACGATACGGTGTGGGAGCTGTCTACCGATCAAACTGGCGCGCTGAAGTTCCAAAATACCTGCGAGGGGATTGCTACCGTCCAGCTGCCTAGCACCTGTCCGGCGTTTTTTGAGTGACGATCAGTTAAACCATAGCTTGCATACGGGAGAATCGGATTGCCGAGATTCACCGGGTGGAAAATCCCGGCAATTGGGTCAAATCACCGGGGTGCTAGGACGTTTCGCCATGAACAGCCCGTGAATCAGAGAGAGTAAACCGAGGCACAGCGCGCCCACGCCGATATCGGTGCACAGTTCCGCCAGTGTGGCGTGATGCGCGCCAGCAAGACCAACACTCGGTGCGTACAGATAGATCACAAACCAGGCGAGCGGATAGAAAATATCCAGACCCAGCAGAATTGCCGTTACCTTTTTACGTAGATCCGACATATCGCTCAAGACCGTCAGGATGATCAACCCCAGCGTGAAGGCACCGATGCCGCCGGCGTGAAAATGCGCACGCTGAACAAAACGCCAGATGATGTCTTGGGCTTGATCCGGGTTAGCAAACAAGGCCGGATGGGCAGCGATGCCGGCGTGAATATAATTCTGAAACAGGTCCTCGTTCAGACCAAACGCGGCCCCAAGCGCGATATTCATAATGATCGACAAAAGAACCAGGGCTAAACCTATTTTGACCGGTGATAAATCTATATTGCTATTTGATTTAATTGACATTTCATTCCTCGAGGACAGGTTGTGATCACGGGTTGGTGATACAAACAATTCTTGACCGATTTCAGCATCGCAAATCGGTCATACCGTTGTTTGCTCGCAATACGCTACGTCACGGCAGTTCGTGAGCTTGAGTCAAGGATTGATATCCGTCTGCGTTCAGGGCGATAAAATAGCCATACGGAATCCCCGTTGGCGACGGCGCCGAGCGAAGGGCATATTGAGGGACCAACACGACGCTAGGCCTGACATTGAAAACTTAAGGACTCTCTAGAAACTGATTGTAAAAATCGGAGGCGTAGGTTGGTGGGTGACCGTCTTAGCTTTTTAAAATAGTTTTCCATTAGCACTTAATATCATATTTATAGGTGATTTATTGCCGATAGCATAAACCCTTAACATTAAGCCACAATTAAGATTCGCCAACCTCTCCCCTCCAAGACCAGCGCTCCCGGCTTCAACGCTGGCCAGATCACTTAGATAAAAAAAGCGTTCATCCCTGGCACATCAGACAGGAAGGTCTCGATAAACACGATCTTTCCATTTTTGATACGAAGAATGGTGGCCAGATATTCGTCTAATTTAAGCCCATCGCGCTCGGCGGTATTATGCAAGTGCAACGCCGCGTCGGTCGGGCTGGACAGAATATGCAGCAGCTCGAATTTGAGCTTATAGCCAACAATTTTCTGTGCTCGCTCCACCACCGCCTCGGCGCCTTTGGCCGGGCCTGAAATGGTGTTATTGCCAGGTAAGACCCATTGCGCCTCATCACTCAACAGCGCGCGGATTCCGGTCCAATTGCGCTCGGCCAGCGCCGCATGAAACTGTTTGGCTAGCGTGAGATTGGTTTCATAGCTCATAACGGCTTGCTCCTAAAGTGATCATCAGAGCTATCATTATGGTAACGCAGGGACTATAAGTTAAATCTCTTATATGTATTAGACGTATAATTAAATTGGATATATCCCCGGAACGACTCAAATTACTGGCCTCCCTGGATGCGCTGCTGGAGCACGGCAACGTCACCAAAGCCGCCAAGCAGTTGAACATTAGCCAGCCCGCGCTATCGGCTCAACTTGGGCGGCTGCGCACCTTATTTGATGATTCATTACTGGTCCCCGCCAGCCAGGGCCGAGGCATGGTGCTCACCCATCGGGCTCTGGCGATCAAAGAGCCTCTGCGCGACGCGCTGCAACGCCTCAACAACCTGCTGGAAACCCCTCCTGTCTTTGTGCCTGAACACGCGCAGCGTACATTCACGCTGATCATGAACGACAATGCCGCGAGCATATTGGCGGGCCCGCTGTATGCCGCGATCCAACAGGCGTGTGCGAGAGGAGTAAAACTTGCTTTTCTGAACACCCCCAAAAGCCGAATCCGAGATGCGCTGGAAAATGGTGAGGCGGATATTGCCATTGGCTCAGCGCCTGACTTCGGCGAATGGCTGGTCAGTCGGCGCTTATTTAGTGATGAGTTCTATGTGGCATGCCGACCTGGCCTAGTCTCTGGCGAGGTGGATTTGGAGACCTATCTCCGTTTCCCGCATGCCATGGTGTCAGGCGAAGGCGGACACTTTTCCAGCGCGATTGACATCGCATTAGCCAAGCTGGGGGCGAAGCGAGACGTGGCGATCTCGGTACAGAACTACGCGGTTTTACCGACCATCTTAATCAGCAGTGATTGCTTCTGCACACTACCCAAGCGCTTTCTGACGCGTTTTGGCACGCAGTTAGCACTTCATCCACTGCCGTTTTCTTTGCCGGAATTCTCCTTGTCGGCGTTCTGGCATGCGCGTTCCAATCACGATCCGGGGCATGAGTGGCTACGCAAACAGCTGTTTTCATTCATCTGAACATCGGACAGCCGCGCATCCTGGACCATGCGCGGCCTCACGCCGGGGCCCGCTTAAGACCTCAGGGCCTTCCAGGCAGCCAGGGAGTCCATGTAGTCACGCCAATACGCAATTTTTCGATTCTCAAGCGTGATGATTGAGCAGAACCGATTGTGGTAGGCAATGCCAGTGGCGAGGATTGTCCCATGCACCTCGTACTCAAGCACCACGACCAGGCCAGCGTCGGTGGTGTGCTGTTTCAGTTGGTCCGCCGCTTGAAGCTCGATATGCGCGCCATATCCTCGAAAGTTATCCATCAGGGCATCCCGACCCTTAATGATTCGCGGCCATCCAGGAAAATCGTAAAGGACCTCATAAATGATCCTTTCCGCGACGCAGTCGAAGAAATGCTCGCCATCCACCCGATTTCCCAACGCCCCCCGCACCAAATCGAAGTAAGGTTTGACCGCTGCATCCCATGCGTACCGATTATTCGACATTTTAGATCTCCTTATCATGAAGGCGGTTGGGATAGTCATTGTTCCCAGAGCGAGGCCGTACTGGCGAACTCGGAAAAACTTTTCGGCGTTGTTCCCGTTGCCAAGAACACGTCGTGATTCGGTCTGGACCCCTGTCCACTAGCGATCGTCTCGGTCAGCATGCGCAGCACAGCGCCGTACTCGGCGGACACACCGGACTGAGTCATCATGGTGAGCCATTCCTGACGGTCAATATCCCGGTATGTCACATTACGTCCGGCAGCGATGGAAATAGACTGTGCCACCTCGGCAAACGTGAGGGCTTCCGGGCCGGTTGGCGCATAGGCGCGGCCGGCGTGTCGCGCGGGGTCACTCAGTGTCGCGACGGCCACGGAGGCAATATCCTCTACGCTGACAAACGCTTCTGCTCCTGCCCCGCAGGGTACAACGATTTCATCATTGACCGGTTTTAAGAAGGTCTCACTAAAGTTCTGCATAAACCAGGCGGGGCGCAGGATCGAGTGAGAAAGCGACGGACGTGAGGCGAGATCCAGCTCTACCGCGCGCAGAGCCATCTTGGCGGACGCGTGTTCCATGCCGTATGCGCTAAGGAAAGTGATATGCCGCACACCGGCCCGCTCTGCCACATCCAGAAATTGCGCGACCGCGCCCGCGAAGTCGACGCGCATGACCGGTGCGACAAGATATACGCCAGAAACTTCGCGCAGCGCCGGTTCATACGTCTCGGGATGGTTCCAGTCAAAAAGAACATCGGCGCCAGTTCGAGCGGCCCGGCGGACGGAGATGCCTTGATTAGCCAGCAGTTGCGTGACCCGAGCTCCCGTTTTGCCTGTGGCGCCAAGCACGAGGATAGGACGCTTAATAGTTTCGTTCATCGTTCGATGATCCTTGTTTGCTTTATCGTGAAACCATTCTTCCGTCTTTTGCCGAGAGTATAAATAATCATCTGACTCATTATATTGTGCGATACACTCATTCAATGGATATTCTGCAAGAGCATCTAATCAGGGCGAGAGCATCAGGCGGAGTATTTGCGCGGTCTATCGCGCTCGCGCCATGGGGGCTTCACTTGCCCGGATCAATTCAACTCGCGATCCATGCCATGATCCAGGGTCATGGCTACCTATGGGTGGATGGCGCTGACACTGGCCTTGAACTCAAGCCTGGCGACCTGGCGCTCGTGCGCGGAGGCCCTGATCACTTCATTGCCCACGAATATCGGGCGCGCTGCGTCGCGCCGGAAGATTTTCGGGCGGCGCACCCGACCGATGAGACTGTGCTTGATCCGCATGCGGCGGTATTTCTCTGTGGGGCCTATCGCTTCGCGGGAGACATTGGCGCCACTCTGGTCGATGCTCTTCCGGCCGTACTCCCGATTCCCGCTCACGTGGAGAGTCCGATCCATGGCGTGGTGGCTCTGCTTTCAAGAGAATTAGCGTTTGTCGAACCCGGGCGCCAGACGGTTCTTGACCGATTACTGGATATTCTGGTGGTCCTTGGGCTTCGAACCGGCCTGGCATGCAGCGCCAATCCTCCGGCCTGGTTCCGGGCGGCCGCGGATGCGCGCCTGGCGCGCGCTCTCCAGGCAATGCATGGGGATAACAGCAAATCGTGGACCGTTGACGAACTGGCAAAACTCAGCAATATGTCGCGCGCCACCTTTGCGCGCGTATTTCAGGAAGTACTCGGTCATACGCCGATGCGCTACCTGACGGATTGGAGAATGACCGTTGCGCGTGACCTCTTGCGAACGCAAGATCTACCGCTGACCCAAGTCGCCGAGCAGGTGGGCTACTCGTCCCCCTATGCGTTCTCAACGGCTTTTCGCCGACACCATGGCCAGCCTCCGGGCCAATGGCGGCTGAGCGGGCAGAATCTGACCGAAGGAACTTTGGATCACTAAAATCGGGCTACGTTTTGAACAGAGCATTGAAAAGAGAATGCGAAGCCTTAATCCGGGCTAGCCATAGGGCTCCAGATAAAAAAACAGCGCCTCGGTCACCCGAGGCGCTGTTTTGCCGCCGTTTGGAGATCAGAACGGCGCGTCGATATCCACCACATTCACCAGCTTGTGGTTTACAAACTCTTTCAGGCCCAGCCCAAGCAGTTCGCGGCCAAAACCGGAGCGACGCACGCCGCCGAATGGCAAGTCAGCCTTGACCATGGTCGGGTGATTAACGAACACCATGCCAGTCGAAATACGATGGGCCACTTTCTTGCCGCGCACCGGGTCACCGGTGAACACCGAGCCCCCCAGACCAAACGGCGAATCATTGGCGATACGCACCGCGTCGTCTTCATCCTTGGCGCGGAAAATCATCGACACCGGGCCAAAGAACTCCCAGTGGTAAGCCGGGTTATCCGGGGTGATATTGGTCAAAATCGTCGGCTGCACAAACGCTCCCTTGCTCGGGACTTTCGGACCCGCTTCGGTCGCAATGGCGCCATGAGCAACCGCCTGGTGAATCTTTTCGCGTACTTCGTCCGCCGCGAGTTGTGACGACAGTGGCGCCAGTGTCGTTGCGCGGTCCAACGGGTCACCGCAGCGCAGCTCAGCCACGCCCTGGGTGTAACGCGTCAGGAAGCCATCGTAAACCGCGTCGACCACAATCATGCGCTTGGACGACACACACACCTGACCACCATTCCAGTGACGGCCAAACACCGCCCACTTCGCGGTTTTATCCAGTTCGGCATCGTCCAGCACCACAAAGGCATCGGCCCCACCCAGTTCCAGGGTGACTTTCTTCAGCGCGGTGCCTGCCTGCGCGGCCACGGTCGCACCCGCGCCTTCGGAACCGGTCAGTGCCACACCATGCACCCGCGGATCATTGATGATCAGTTCGATCTGATGGCGATTGGCGTACAGGTTCTGGAACGCCCCCGCCGGCAAGCCGGCATCCAGCATCAGTTTTTCAAATGCGGCCGCGCTCTGCGGCACATTGGAGGCATGCTTGAGCAGTAAAGTATTACCGGCGGACAGCTGTGGCGCCAGAATCCGCGCGATCTGATAGAACGGAAAATTCCACGGTTCAATCGCCAGCAACACCCCTAGCGGCTCATGCACCAGCACCGCATCGCCTTCGGCGGGGTCGGCGACCGGCAGTTTTTCAGGTTGCAGCAGTTGTTCGGCAAACTTGACGTAGTACTCCAAAATTTGCGCCGACAGTTCAACTTCCCCTTCGGCCTCGCCAATCAGCTTACCCATTTCCAGGGTCAGCAGTTGCGCGTATTCCTGGCTGCGCTCGCGCAGCAGGTCAGCGGCGCGCTGCAGAATCACCGCGCGCTGTTTGAAACCGGTCTCGCGCCAGCCCAAAAAGGCGTGGTGGGCCGCGTCAATGGCTTGCTGTACTTGTGCGTCACTGGCATCAGGAAAAGTTTTAATCAGTTCGCCCGTATATGGGTTAACGGTTTGATACGCCATGTTGTTTTCCAATATTGTGATAGGCGCATGGCTTAGCCATACGTCGGCATACGTGTGCGGATCAACATCAGGCCAGGCATCTCAGTCAATTGACCGAATTTGTCATAGGGTCGGCACACATCAGAACATCGAATTCCGCCTGGGAGCCACGCCCCCCGGGATCTCGCTAGAGGGTATAGATTAGTACTAAGAGGCTGGGTGATAAACACCTGTGTCATATACTGATTATTTACACACAAGAAACAATGCCATTTAGTGCGTTGAACATTGGCGATGGCGCCGGTCTGCAATTCTACGGGGTGCGGATGACTTGCACCGGCTCACAGCGAATCTCGGTCTTCACCGAGTTGGCGAGATAGCACTCCTCATGGGCGTGGTGATGCATTTGCTCAATCTCCAGCGCGCTCGGCAGCTGCGCGCCTGAAAATTGCACGTCCGGCCGCAGCACCACCAGGGTCATCGCCAGTTTGCCCGCGGCGTTTTTCTCCATCACACCAACGGCCGCATCGGCATACCGGTCTACGCAAAACTTTCGCCGGGCGGCGATATCCAGAAACCACAGCATGTGACAGCTGGACAGCGCGGACACGAAAGCTTCTTCCGGATCGAGCGCCGCGGCATTGGACATGGGCAGCGGAACCACGTGGGGCGATGAAGAGCCTGGCACCTCTAAACCGCCATCAAAACGCAGCACATGCTGACGGCTGTAACGCCGGCTGAGAAAGTCCTGTTCGCCACGCAGCCAAAGGACTTCCATCGTATATTGAGACATCGTTCACTCCTTGGGCCATCAGGCGACTGAATGCAGAAAAGCGGTGAGTGTGTCTTTGGGCGGCTGTATGCCGGCGGCGGCGAGAATGCGCCCCACCATGCCACGATGGTTGCTAGCGTGAGTCACCAAATGCATCAACATCTCGCTTCGTTGCATACGACCGGGCTGACCATCAACAAATACAAAGTCCAAACCCTCATCCAGAGCATCCACGGTCAGTGTAGCCAGATAGTCCTGATACCAACGCTCGCTGATGCGCTGCTTGGCCCTCAGTTCGCTCAGCGATGGCGTTTCTTGAGTGTTCAGCGCGGTATAACCGTGACGCTGGCCTTGTAGGTTGGCTTGAAAGATCTGTTCGACCACCCAGACATGGTTAAGGATGCGGGTGGCGGTTTCCAGCTCCAGTGGGGATAACTGTTCAGCAGATTCGGTCAGCAGTGCATACAGGTTCTCATTGGCCCAGCTTTTGTAGCGCAACAGGGTTTGCAATAACGCGTTCATGGCGACTCTCCCGGGGAAAGCCATAGCGTATTACAATCCAAAAAGAAGAAAATCCACCAATATGGAAAGCTATTACTGAAAAGAATTCATTAATATGATTACCACGCAAACGACAGAACTGCTTGCGGTGCTGCAATTGAACGAAACCGGCAGCTTCACGCGGGCAGCGGAGCGACTGGGGCTAACGTCATCCGCGCTATCGAAAACCATCAGCCGTCTGGAGCAGCGGCTAGGGACCCGGCTGTTTGCGCGCAGCACCCGGCGTGTATTGGCCACCGCCGATGGGGTGCGCTTTCTGGAACACGCACAGCGCATTATTGACGATCTGGCGGCGGCGGAAGCCGATATGCGCCATGGTCAGAATGCCCCGCGCGGCACCCTGCGCATTACCGTGGGCACCGCCTTTGGTAATCAACAACTGCTGCCGGCCCTGCCCGACTTCATGCGCCAGTATCCCGAGGTCAAACTGGCGCTGTCGATTACCGACCACTTGGTCGATATTGCGGCCGAGGGATTTGATCTCGGCTTGCGCTTGGGTGCGCTGGGGCCGGTTGATCATTTGGTCGCCCGTCCCATCGCCACCTTGCCGCGCAAGGTCTGCGCGGCTCCGTCCTACTTGCAGCAGTATGGGGAACCGGAGCACCCGAACCAGCTCGCTCAGCACCAGTGCCTGACGGTGGCGGAGGTCGAAAGCGCGGATCAATGGCCATTCCTAGTCGATGGGACGCGCAGAATGATCGATGTCAGCGCCAGACTCAGCGTAGACAGCGCTGAATCATTGCTCAGTCTGGCACTGGCGGGAGGGGGCATCATTCGGCAATCCGCGTTTCTGCTAGAACCCGCGCTGATTGACGGACGCTTGGTCGAGATTCTGCAACCGTGGCGCGTGGATGACGCCATGCCACTGACCGCGCTCTATCCGCCAGGTCGCCAGCATCAAGCCAAGCTGACGGCGATGTTGGCGTTTCTGCAGTCCAGGTTTAGTGATCACCTGTGATCTCTAAACTTTAATATACGCTCATTGGTGAGCGGTAAACCTATCGTTATTGACGCAAGCACACAGGCTCGCGATAATCAGTTTATTCGCGCCATCATGAGAAATAACCGCTCACATGGAAACTATAAAATCGCTTAAGAGCTCACAACTGAGCGCTAAACTAGTCGTGAATTCGCTGCCGGCACCAGTGGCGCGCGCTTTGAAAAAACTCGGCGCCGACCTGGCGCTGGCCCGCCGACGCCGACGGTTGACGCAAGAATCGATGGCGGAGCGCATTCAGACGTCTGTGGCATCATTACGTCGCATGGAGCACGGCGACGCACATATTCCCATCGGAACGATCGTGAAGGCGTTTCTTGTGCTCGGTGAGTTGGACAAAATTAACCAGCTGCTAGACACCGCCACCGATGAAATCGGTCTGACCCTCATGAATCAGCAGTTGCCCTTGCGAGTGCGTAAGAAACGCGTTACGCCGGAATCGGGGGCGTTATGAGCATTGCGTCCTTGCGCAGCACCGTACGAGTCGCCATGGGACAGGCCGCGCTACCAGTTGGCACGCTGTCCTACGCCAAGGATGGTACACGGGAAAACTCAACGTTCGCCTATGCCGAGCCATGGCTGGCGTCGGCTGACAGGTTCAGGATTTCGCCGGATCTTACGCTGGTGGAGGGCCGCCAGTTCCGCCGGGCGCCATCGAAAGACGATTCCGTCTTCCATTTTTGCTTCGCGGATACCGAACCCGATGGTTGGGGGTGCCGCGTTATTGCGCGCGACCATGCTAAACGCCGCAAAGCTGACATCATGGAGGGAAAACCGGCCACGCGCGCTACGTTAACGGAAATGGATTACCTGCTGGGCGTTGATGATATGAGCCGCATCGGTGCCATTCGACTCATGGATGAAGCCGGTCACTTCCTGCGCACAATTGAAAGTGACGGGCGTGGCACCCCACCACTAATGGAGCTCAGCCATCTGATTGCCGCCACGCGCGCGGTGGAGATGGGCAAAGAAACAGAGGCCGACCTGCGCTATCTGCGCGGCAGAGGAACCTCACTGGGCGGCATGCGCCCCAAGTGCACGGTGGTTGATAAAGAGGGGCATCTGGCCATCGGCAAGTTCCCAAGCATCAAGGATGACCGCTGTGTCACACGCGGCGAGGTGCTGGCGCTTCACCTGGCGGCGGCGGCTGGCATCAATGTGGCCGCATCGCGAATTGTGATGTCAGATGACATTCCAGTCGCCCTGATTCGTCGGTTTGACAGAGCAGCTGGTGGCGGGAGGGTGCCCTACCTTTCAGCCGCCTCCATGCTGCAGGCATCCCGGCAGGAAGACCACGCCTACACACAAATCGCCGAGCGCATCCTCACGGAATGCGTCAACCCAGGCCAAGACCTTGCCGAGCTGTGGCGCCGTATCGTTTTCAACCTGCTCATCACCAATGTCGATGACCACCTTCAAAACCATGGCTTTTTGCATGTTAGCCACGGCCAGTGGCGGCTTGCGCCGGCCTTCGATATCAACCCCTTTCCTGACAAGGATCCCGAGCTGAAACTGTGGCTAAGCGAGGATTCAGGCCCAGTCGACAATGTTGACGCACTGATGGCCGAGGCGGCCTATTTCCGACTCTCACCGGCGGACGCGTTGCGCATATTGGCTGAGGTATATCATGCCATTCGAGATTGGAAGCACATCGCCCAATCGGCGCCAGTCGGGATGACTGATGCTGATATCGACGATTTTGAGCCAGCGTTTGAGCATGCGCAGATGCGCGCCGCGGCATCCTTGCTCTGAGCAAAGCATCGCAAGCCTCTGGCGATTGCGACGAGCTAACTCCAGCCCGCCTTGCCACTCATCAGAACCACCAGGGGATCGGCGCCAGCCGGTGCGGGCGCGGTGGTGGCGTGCTATAGCTCAAACAGGCTTTTGCCCCGCAGTGCATCCTACTGGGCTCTATTTGCATTTTCTTTAACACCACCATCGACGTGCTGGTGGTGTTTGCGGTGCATCGTTTTGTCGGCGCTGACGCCTCGGCTACCCGCCGCAGCCGCTGGCTGACGCGTCTATCCGGCCTGATCATGCTGGCCTTGGGCACTTGGGTCGCGGTCGGGCGCATCGGGTAAGATTCCATACAGGTCAAGAACATGAGTCGGTCAAAATGTTGACCATTTCAGTCAACAATAAATAGTGTGCAATCAGCCGACATTACCCACCCCGACGTCGCCACAGAGGCACTGACCCATGCCTGCCAAGCGATGGCGACCAACGATGTCGCCTGGGCCGAGGCGCATCTCGAGGCCTGGGCTGAGACATTCCGCAAATTTGGCGCCAAGCCGCAGCGTACGCCCTGCTCGGCCAGCGCACTACGCAAACGCGTACAGCGCGACGGCAACCTGCCCAGCATTGATCCGGTGGTCGATCTCTATAACGCCATCAGTATTCAGTACGCGATTCCGGTTGGCGGTGAAAACATCGCCGCCTATGTCGGCGCCCCCAGACTAGCGGTTGCGGATGGCACCGAGCTGTTTGACACCATGAAGGAAGGCGAACCCGCCAACGAATCACCAGAAAAAGGCGAGGTGGTTTGGCGCGACGATCAAGGGGTGACGTGTCGCCGCTGGAACTGGCGCCAAGGCGTCAGAACGCGCCTGGGCGCCGAGGCCCGGTGGATGTGGTTTATTCTCGAGAGCTTGCCGGCGATGCCTCTGGACGCACTGTATGCGGCAGGGGATCAACTGATCCAGAATTTACAGCGGATGATGCCGGAAGCGGCGATTGAGCGACACCTCATCGGATCGGGAGCCAACGAAGACCAGTAGACCCAAGTACCGCAAGGGGGCGCTCAACGCAGAGAGTCCCCTCCATGGCGCATGACTCGAACCGCCGTTATTCTTCACTCCATGTGCCTTTTTCATTGCGCGCATGCGCAATGATCCCGGACATTTCACACTTGCCCACCCTTTTCATATTGGCTTCCACGCTGCCACGGTCTCTTGCGTCCTTATTTTGGCTGGCCTTGGTAATCCCGACCAGTTCAGTGACCTCGATCTCGATCGCCACAATGTCCGTGAGTAGCGCGTCTATATAGTCGGCGGCTGAATCGGTCATTTTCCAGGGTTGCGCTTCTTGTACCCGAGCCTCATGGACTCGGGTCAGGCGCGCCACAATCCCTCTGACGGTCTTTTCGTCATCAATCGCCTTGAACTTGCCTCGCGCATGAACCACCTGATAGTTCCAGGTGGGGACCTGGCGGTGCAGTTCATGCTTGCTTGGATACCAGTTAGGTGACACATACGCATCTTCGCCGCGGAAGATCACCAGCACTTCGGCGCCGCTTTCAAGCGCCGTCCAGATCGGGTTGGCGCGCGCAACATGCGCGCGCAGCACCCCGCCAGTTGGCGAAGCCGAATACTCGAACGGCACATGAATGGCATCGATGCGTCCATTGACGCAGTACGAGAGACTGCCCAATGAAAAGCTTTCAATGACCCGAACCAGCTCTGCCGAGCGAGACTCTTCAAACGCTTTAGGGATATACATAAAATCGATTTCCGCCAAAAAGTGATTTGTAGGGAGCTCTCTGCAAGGGCCCCCAAATGCTCCGCTCAGCCTCGGGTCCGCTCAAGGATCAGCCCAGTAGCTTCTTTTCGGCGGAATCAACGCTTTGGTAGATCAGGGTATTGATGGTCATCGGCCCTACGCCGCCAGGTACCGGCGTATAGGCGGCCACCCGATCAAGCAAGGGCGCCAATTCGATATCGCCGATACCGCCGGGGTGGTAACCCGCGTCAACCACCACCGCGCCATCCTTGATCCAGGCGGCCTTGATGAATTCCGGTTTGCCCACCGCGCCAACCACGATATCCGCCTGTTTGATCAACGCTGGCAGGTCGCGGGTGCGCGAATGGCAAATTGTTACGGTGCAATTGGCATTGAGCAGCATCATGGCCATCGGCTTGCCGAGAATCGGGCTGCGGCCCACTACCACCGCGTGTTGGCCGGCCAGCGGAACCTCATAAGCTTCCAACAGCCGCATAATGCCTTTAGGCGTGGCGCAGCCATAGGCCTGTTCGCCCATGCTCATGCGGCCGAAACCCAGGCAAGTCACGCCATCGACGTCTTTTTCGGCGCTGATGGCGTCAAAACACAGCCGCTCGTCAATGCCTTCCGGCACCGGATGCTGCAGCAAAATGCCGTGGACATTGGGGTTGTCGTTGAGCTCGTGAATCTTGGCCAACAGCTCGGAGGTGCTGGTGCCGACCGGCAGCTCCACTTTGAGTGACGCCATGCCGACGCGCGCGCAGGCATTGCCTTTCATTTTGACGTAAGTCGCGGATGCAGGATCATCGCCCACCAGAATAGTCGCCAAAATCGGCGTCTGGCCTTGTGTGGCGGCTTTGAGCGAGGCCACGCGCAACGATAGTTCTTGTTCGGTTTTAGCCGCCAGGGCTTTACCATCGAGTACCAGTGCCGACACGGCATTCTCCAATCAATATAAAACCGGGATAATGCGTATTTTCGCACAAAGCGGGTCTTTGCTCGTAGCCTCATCCATGTAAAGTCCGCTAGCGGCGTCGGCCATTGAGAGCCCGATTGATGTCCAAATGAAAAAACACCCCCTTCAACACGCCACGATCATTGCCTTGATTGTTGCCGGCGCATTCTTCATGGAATACATCGACAGCACGGTCATCGCAACCGCGTTGCCGCTGATGGCGAAATCATTCCATGCGCTGCCGGTGGCATTGAGCATTGGTCTGACCGCCTATTTGCTGACCCTGGCGGTGTTTATTCCCGTCAGCAGCTGGATCGCCGACCGGTTCGGCACACGCACCGTGTTCACCACGGCGATGGTGATCTTTACCCTGGCTTCGGTGTTATGTGGCCTATGCAATACCGTGGGGGAGTTTGCCGCCGCTCGGATACTGCAGGGCATCGGAGGGGCGATGATGGTGCCCGTGGGTCGCTACGTGGTGTTACGCACCACCGAAAAGAAAGATCTGATCAATGCCATCGCGCTACTGACCTGGCCGGCATTGGCGGCACCGATTCTGGGGCCGCCGCTCGGAGGCCTGATCTGCACTTACACCTCCTGGCGCTGGATCTTTCTGCTGAATGTCCCACTGGGGCTGCTGGGTCTTCTGGCCGCGCTCAAGTGGATGCCCAACTTGCAGTCGCAACAGCGGCGCTCGTTCGACACGCGCGGCTTCATCCTGACCGGCACCGCTCTGGCTTGTGTCATGGTCGGCCTGGACCGGATTGGCAACGAAACCGCGCGGTGGAACCTGTCTATCGTGATCCTGGCGATCGGTTTTATTTTGGGCGGGGTATCGATCCGCCATTTACGCAAACACCCGACGCCCATCATCGATCTGTGGCCGATGCGTGTTCCGTCATTCGCCGCCACCACCTGGGGCGGCTCGCTGTTTCGCATGACTATCAGCGCCGTGCCTTTTCTGGTGCCGCTGATGCTGCAGATCGGTTTTGGCTTGAGCGCGCTGGTTTCGGGTACGCTCACCCTGTGGATTTTCATCGGCAATCTGGGCATGAAGGTCATGACCACACCGATTCTGAAACGGTTTGGTTTTCGTACGACCTTGCTCGCTAACGGTCTGGCAACGGCAATGTCCCTGGGCTTTTGCGCGCTGATGTTACCGACCACCCCCGCCTGGATTCTAGCGGGGGTGCTGTGCTTTGGCGGCTTGTGTCGCTCAATGCAGTTTACCGCCATCAGCACGTTGTCTTACGCCGATATCCCCCATGACAAGATGAACGGGGCCTCTTCCTTTGGCAGTCTGATTCAACAGATGACCAACGGCATGGGTATCGCCGCTGGCGCCCTGGCGCTGCACCTGGCCATGATGTTCCATCAGCATGATAAAAACCCGGCCACCAATGATTTCCACCTGGCCTTCGGCTTATTGACCATTCTGGCTTTGCTGGGTCTGATCAGCTTTGCGCGCCTGGCGCCGTCCGCGGGCGCCGCGGTCAGCGGCCATCGCCCGCGCATTTGAGATCAAAGCCTACGGTCGCAGGTGCCGCTCTTGCCAAGAAGCCAACTCCAAAGGGCGGAGACCAAAGCGAATCGCATTGCCCGCATGCAGTGTTTTGAACTCCCCGAGCGCCAGCTCGATAAAATGCTCCTGATCCGCTTCAGTCACGGCAGCGGGTGTTCTGGCGCGAATTGAGGCATCCGTCGCTGCCACGTCATTACGAATGATGGTGGCAACCACCTCGCTTAAGGCCTGACGATAACGTAGCCGGAAAATATCGGGAGGCACCAGGTTCTGCTTCACCGCCACATAGTGCTGGCAGGAGCGTTCATAGGCCCAGACGAACACATCGCGTAATAGCTCAACTCGATTGAGTTCATACACGCCCATCATGGCATCCACGTAAGCCTGTGGTGGCACGTCGATAAATGACAATGGACAAAGGTTGTGGCGGATAAAGGGGATATTTGCCGCAAGCCGGGAGACGCGTTTGTTCACGTCTTCAAAAGGTTGTAGATAGGGCAAATGCACCATCAGGAAAAATGCCTGTTCGAACGGGTCGTGAATTTCCGCAGCAACCTGAACGACAATACCAAACAACTCTTCAAGCCGTTGTGGCAAAGCGACCGGCAAATAGACGCTGCCACCGATCTCTACCGCGCGGCTGCGGAGGCGACCACAAGCCGAGGGATCAGCCATCAAACCATCAGACAGAAAGGCATGTAGCGCAATGATGGTGTCCGTGGTCACGCGAGCATGTTCCACATCGCGCACCAGATATTCGATGGCATCCTTGTGATTCAGGATCATCTGGGTTTCCAGCACATCCTTGCCCGCGGCGGCTTGGCCGAACTCAATCAGACGTTCGGTATCCAGACGGCTGTACGTGTTGCCCTCCAATTGTGATGACGCCCAGGAAAGATCAATCAGCAAGCGATTGAGGATGTCGCGGGCGAAGGTGCCGGCGAGGGTGTGATCGGCGGGCGAGCGCCCGAGCGCGTGTAGTTGATCGCGTAGCCCTTGCGGTAAATACGCGGTCTGATTTGGGTGGTACTGCTCAAGGAACGCTAGCTGGTAGCCGACGGGCTGGCGCATTTGCCGGGGCTGGTGGACGTAGGTTTTGATTGCCGCGCCTTCGGCTGAAGTGAGCACATCAACCTCGGTCGTGGCATTCACTGATTCCGGTCTCTGGGCCTCAATGATTCGGGCGGGACACAGGTAACGCACCGCGCGCGCCTCACCTTGCATCTGCAAGCGACCACGCTCAACCAGCAGGGCCAATTGTCGCTGCAAGGTTCTACGTGGCACGACCCCAGCCAATATCTCGGAAATAGCCTCGATGCCGATTCCCGCGCGGTACTCTGAGATCAAGGCGACCAGGTCATCAAGATTCTGTTGCGCAGCCATTTTAGACATAGGGTCGATCTCCGTTGCACTTATCGCGCCAGTATCGCGCCAGTATCGCGCCATTTCAAGTGGCGCGATACTGGCGCGCAAGTGAAATCGCGCCACTGCTACGACTGGAGACCGTCACGCAGACCGACCTCGAATCCCGCTCAGAACCCGCTACACTGAGATTTGAAGGGAGGAGCGCATGCGCATCCTGATCTATTCAGACCTGCACAACGAGTTCACGCCTTTTGTGCCGGAGCCCCGGGTCTGCGCGGAGGCTGATGCGATCGTTTTGGCCGGAGATATCGATCTCAAACACTACGGTGTCGATTGGGCCCAAAATCTCTCGGCCAGCCTGGGCGGCAAACCGATTCTGATGGTGGCGGGCAATCATGAATTCTATGGCGGCCACTTCGACCACACGCTCGCGGATCTGCGTCAAGCCGCGCGGGGCAGCAACGTTCATGTCTTGGAGAACGATAGCCTGCGCTTGAATGGCGTGCGCTTTCTCGGCTGCTCACTGTGGACCGACTTCAAACTGTATGGCGTCGGTGACGCACAGCGCCAGGCGGTTGAAGACGCCCGCCAGCAAATGACCGACTTTAAGCGGATTCACTTTGGTCCGGACCCGCTGCACGAGCGCAAATTACACCCGCTCGATACCACGCGCCGGCACACGGCGTCCCGAGCCTGGCTTGAGCATGAAATGGCGGCTCCATTTGATGGTCCGACCGTGGTGATCACCCACCACGCCCCCAGCGGAGAGTCCATCCCCCTATCTTTTCGTGGCCAGCGCTTGTCGCCAGCCTATGCGAGCGATCTGGAATCCCTGATGCGCCCTTCGTTGTCGCTATGGATTCATGGCCATGTTCACGAATCCTGTGACTACACCATCAATGGCACGCGGGTTCTTTGCAATCCAAGAGGCTATGTCCCGATTGAACCCAACCCCCGGTTCCATCCCGCCATGCTGGTCGTGATCTAAGGACCCTAACTCCATTGAGGCTCCCCCTCACCCCGCGGTTTGCAGCTTTGGCTCGCGTCCCGAACCCGGCCAGGTCAGCCACAGCGCCGACCCCGCGATCATGAGTCCACCGATCCAGCCATGATTACCCAGGCTTTCGCCGAGTAGTAGCACGGCAAACAGCGCACCCCACAGCGGTTCGCTGCCGAGCAACAAAGCCACCTTGCTTGGGCTGCTGATCGCCAGCGCGCGATTCATGGCCCAAAAGGCGAACAGGGTACAGAACAGTGTCAGATAGCCAATCGCCAGCCAGAATTCACCGGTGCGCGGCGGGGCGGGCAGGCCCGCGGGTAGCCATGGGGCGATCAGCAGCGCGCCGCCCCCCACCAGTACGCCCTGCACCGCGGTCAGCCCCATGCTATCTATGGATTTATTGGCCGTCAGACGCGAGGTCATACAGGTATGCACCGCCCGGATCAACGCCGCCAGCAACATCAATTCATCGCCGCGATTCAGGCTGCCGCTGGCCATGCCGGTGAGCAACCATATGCCCAACAGCGAGATAATAGCCGCGAGCCACAACTTGGCGGCGGGTCTTTTTCTAAACCACACCCACTCCACCGGAGGGGTGAGCAGCAAACAGACGCTGACCAGAAAGGCGGCATTACTGGCACTGGTCTCTGCCACGCCCGAGGTTTCCGCAAAAAAGATCGCCAATAGTCCGGCGCTGGTCGGCAGCGCCACGCGCAAGGTGGTCTTTTTGTCCGCCGGCGCCAGGCGCAGCCAATAAGGCGCCAGCACCAACGCGGTAAGCAAAAACCGAATCGCGATCACTCCGGCCACCGGGTAATAGCTCAGCGCGGTTTTGACCACGCTGTAGCTACTGCCCCAAATCGCGGCGGTCAAGAGTAGTAACAGCTCAGAGGGAAATCGCGGGCGGGTCATGGAGTGCTCCTTGCATTGTCATGAGTACAGTATGAAACTAAACAAATTGATTGATAATCAGGCAAATAAGCAAAGGATTTGTGCTTGATGAGAACAAATGAACTCTTGCCGCTGCTATCGGATTTGGCGGTGCTGGTCACGGTCAACGAGGCGGGTTCGTTTAGCGCCGCCGCGCGCCAGCAGGGCAGTACGCCCTCGGCGGTCAGCCGGCGGATCGCTCGGCTGGAAGCCGCGCTAGGGGTGACGCTGGTGGAACGCAGTACCCGCCGGCTACGGCTCACGGCGGGAGGGCAGGAGGTATTGCGTCACGCGCGCGCTATGCTGGAGGCGGCGCGCGCCGCGTGCGACGGGGCGGCGATTCATGCCAGCAGCGTTGAAGGGCGCGTGCGGCTGTCGGCGCCCAAGGCCGCCTTGCGCCAGTTGATTCATCCCAGATTACCGGCACTATTGCAGTCTTATCCGCAATTAGCACTGGAACTGCACGTGACCGATCAGGTGGTCGACCTGATTGCCGATGGCGTGGATATTGCCTTGCGGCTGGGTGATCCGCCACCAGGCTACATTGCGCGCCCGTTTATGGAAGTGCGCACCTTGTTGTACGCGTCGCCCGCCTATTTGGCGCAAGCCGGCGCGCCGCAGCATCCGGCGGAACTGGCGCAACACAGCTGCCTGCATCTAGCGGAATTACCCGGGGATGACGAGTGGTGCCTAGTGCGCGGCAACGAGCGCCAGATCGTCAATGTGCGCGGTCGCTACGCCAGCAATCACAGCGAAATGCGGCGCGAGGCCGCCGAGGCGGGCCTTGGCATTGCCTGCTTGCCCGACTTTACCGCCCGCCAGCAATTGGCCAGTGGCTCGCTGGTGCAAGTTTTGCGCGGTTGGCAGCTATTGGGGCGCTACCAGGGCAGCAGCTGGCTGGTCTATAGCGCGGACCGCTACCGCGCGCCGCGCGTGCGGGTGGTGGTGGATTTCTTGCTGAAAATCGCCGATCAAATGGGTAAAGAAGCATCGTAGGTTGGTGGTGAGCAACGCGGTGTTTCAATATTTACACTCTATCCCCGGCTATTACATGGCGCCACGGTAGCCGCTTCTTCATGTTGGGTCGCGGACTCACTATGGGCCAGCAGATCGACACTGCGTGTTTCCTTCATCGACAACACGGCCAGGAAGCTCAACAGCGCCGCCACCGACACATAACCGCCCACCCAGCTTAAACCGCCTTTATCGACCAGCAACTGAGCGATGAATGGCGCAATCGATGCGCCGATAATCCCACCGAGGTTATAGGCCATCGAGGCCCCGGTATAGCGCACGCTGGTGGGAAAAATTTCCGGCAATAGCGCCCCCATTGGGCCAAAGGTAAAGCCCATCAAGAACAACTCGATCACGAGGAACAGCCCAACTGAGAAATGCGTGCCACCGCCGAGTAACGGCGCCATGCTAAAACCCGAGGCCAGAGCCAGGGCGCTGCCCAGCAACAGCACCGGGCGGCGTCCCCAGCGGTCGCTGGCGCGGGCTGAAAGCAGGGTGCCCAGCGCCATGAACAGCACCGCGAAGCACAACATGCCGAGAAATTCCGGCTTGGTGAAATGCAGCTTTTTCACGCCATACGACAGCGAAAACACCGTCGAGATATAGAACAGCGCGTAGCACACCACCATGCTGAACGCCCCTTGCATCACCGGGGTCAAATGGCGCGAGAACATTTCGATCAACGGCAATTTTACCCGTTCGTGCTGCTTGATCGCCTGAGTGAACACCGGGGTCTCTTGCAAATTCAGGCGCACGTACAGACCGACCATCACCAGCGCCGCGCTGCAGATAAACGGCACGCGCCAACCCCAGCTTTTGAACTGATCATCGTTCAGCGTCAGCGCCAAGCCAAAAAACAGACCGTTGGCGCACAAAAACCCGATTGAAGGGCCCAACTGCGGGAACATGCCGAACCAGCCGCGCTTGCCGCGTGGCGCATTTTCGGTGGCCAGCAGCGCGGCGCCACCCCACTCGCCACCGAGCCCGATGCCTTGCACGAAGCGCAGCAAGCACAACAGTAACGGCGCCAGCATGCCGATACGGTTATAGCCCGGTAAAAAACCGACCAGGGTGGTTGAAACCCCCATGACCAACAACGAGGCCACCAGGGTGGATTTGCGTCCGATACGGTCGCCAAAGTGCCCGAACAGCGCCGAACCGAGCGGCCGAGCCAAAAAGGCAATGCCGAAGGTGACAAACGCATTGAGCGCTTGTGCGCTGGCCGACTCGCGCGGAAAGAAGATCGGACCGATGATCAGTGCAGCCGCGGTGGCAAAGATATAGAAATCAAAAAATTCGATAGCGGTGCCAATCAGGCTCGCAATCGCAATGCGAGCGGTCGAGTTGGCGGGCGCGTTTGATCTGGAAGATGTCATAGCCTGTTTTCTGAGTATCCACGCGCGCCGGGTAACAGGCAGAGCTGGGCTCTAGTCCTTCCGGTATCACGTGTCGGTTAAGGGAACTCATGCAAACGGTGAGACAAAAAAGCGCGTCTATCAACGCTGTGAGCAAACCCGGCCGCGGGGTAAGCGGCGGGTTTTGCGGAGAACAATCTACGTTTGCGGCTGGGTAAGCCGCTTTTATACTAACTGGGTTTTGCGCTCGCTGAGAACCCCATCAGCATTTATTTACATCCATCAACACGCGTTTTGACATGCCGGCGCGCGTTACCGCCCTAACTGACTCGCCACCGATTGAATCAAGGGCATAGCCTGTTGCGCGTTGGTCGCCGCTGGGTGCGACGGCATCCAGCCATCAATGATCGCCTGGATATGCGCCTCGACCGAGGTTGCATCCGTCAGGGGGGCGAGATGGGCGGCCGCGCTATGCAGCGCCGACTGAAAATCATTGAGCGGCGCCAGTCTGGCGCGATCCAGCGCCGCCGGGTCATCGCTGACGAGTGAGGGTAAGGGGCGGATATCCCGCGGGCCTGGATTCGAGGGCGCAGTCAAAGACAGTACCTGCTCCAGGTCTGGCGCACGCGCGTCGCGCTGGGTCAATGGCGCAGCGATGCCGAACCGGCGGCGCAGGGTCTTGATCACGCTCGTGTGGTCGTAGGGTTGCGCGTCGCAGCGGAACACGGTCCCCGGCTTGATGTAGGGCGAAACCACCACCGTGGGCACGCGAACGCCGAAGCGATCAAAAGCAAAGACTTGGTCTTGCCGCGGCGCTTCCGGTGGGGGGGCTGAAGGTGGCGGCACATGGTCATAGCACCCGCCATGTTCGTCGAAGGTGATCAGCAGCAGGGTGGATGCCCAGCAGGGCGAGTTTCTCAACGCTTGATAGACTTGCGCCACCAGTTGGTCGCCGTAGCCGATGTGATGCGGGGGGTGCATATCATTGGGCCAGTCCTGGTCAGCAAAGTAGCGTGGCTCAATGAAAACGTAGGACGGTAGCGCGCCCTGCCGGGCATCGGCCAGAAACTGATCAAAGCGCGCAAAGCGATCCAGATGCCCCCACAGCCGCGATAAGGTCAAGGCCTGCGGAAAGTCATGAAAATAGATCTTCCAACCCTCCGGGGTGTTGCCTTCCAGTGCGTTGAAAATGGTCGGCATTAAATAGGGAAAATGCGTCGGACTATTATTTTCGTAACCGCCAGCCGTGCCGGTATGAACAAAAAAACGGTTCGGCCAGGTCTGGCAAGGGGCCGAGGCAAACCAGTGATCACAGACCGCGAAGGCTTGGGCCAGCGCGCTCAGGGCGGGCAGCTGTTCTGGCTGAAAACCATGCATGATGTCGCGCGCGGCACTGCCCGTCTGCCTGGCGTAATTGGTCACAAAGCCATTCATCGCGGGCTCGCCATTCGGAGCACGGGCGCCAAACAGCTGCTCGTTGATGTCGGCAAAGTGTTCGCCCGGATCGGGCGTGGGTAGCCACAGCCCCTCAGTCGCGGCGGAATCGCTCCAGACCCGGATCAGGTTTCCTTGCCCGTCCGGATTTTCTTCTTGACCACTCAGGCCATCAAAATCCGGACCCGCTGGATACAGTCGGCCAAACAGGTTGTCGAATGAGCGGTTCTCCAGCATCAGAACCACAAAATGGTCAATTTGCTTCAGCGATGCCATTTTATCTCCCGCGCGTGTCGGTGACTGAAACGAAGGGGTTACCGGGGCTCAGCCGCCAATGAGAGAGCCCATCACCACCTCGTTTAGACGCAGAATTTCCCGCGAGTTCATCACCCGGCTACCGGCCTGGCCGATAGTCGCGGGGGCGCTCAACTGACGGGTCAGAGCGGCCCAGCCAGTACCTGAGTTTCTTTCAAGACATTGTCCATGCCGGCATATAGCGCATTAAGAACTCGAATTGTTATTAAATAATGCCGAAGAAAACTCTAATAAAATACGCCATATTCAAGTTTCCCCACGCGAAGCCACCGCCCTCGTCATTGGCCAGCAACGCACCTTTTACGCCATCTTTATAGCTCACTGCCTAACATGGGTTGTGGCGACGGATGCGCGCCATTGAAGTCACAGGAACGCTGGCTGAATTTGCTTGATCCGCGACAGGAGGTCACGACCATGACGCACACTTTAGTTAGACATCAGGGATGTCCCGCGCGGCGCGTTCGTCTCACTCACGACAACGTACCGACCGGGATTTTCTACCGCGCCTGGCAGCCGAGCGATTCGCCCGAGGAAGTGACGACACTGCTGCATCGAGCCTTTGACAGCCTGGGGAAGAAGGGAATCCATTGCGCCAGCGGTCATCAGTCGCCGGCGCAGACCTTGGCGCGGCTGGAACGCGGACGGAGTTTTGTGGCGATCGACGCGGGACGCATTGTCGGCACCCTCACGCTGTATGCGCGCGAAATCGATAGCCACTGCCCGGTCTATCGGGACAGCAAGGTGGCCAGCATTCATCAATTCGCGGTCGATCCCGACTATCAGGGCATGGGGATAGGCGATGCGCTGCTCAGTATTGCGGAGTGCGCCGCCAAGGTCGACGGCTGTACCTCGCTGGCGCTCGATACACCGAAACGCGCCAAGAACTTGCGTGACTTCTATCACGACAAGGGCTTCCGTAGCGTCGACTCGCTTCGCTTCGCTGGACGCCGCTATATCAGCCTGGTACTGCTAAAACCGCTGTGCGCCAATCAGGGTATTCCCCCGGCAACGGCCTGGCTCTAAGCCCGGCGCGCAACACACTAGTCGCGGGTCACCCGCGCCAGCGCCTGGTGCAAGGTCGTGAAGATCCGCTCGTCGCCTATAGTCTTGCTGATGCCGTGCCGGTCCATGTCGGAGCGCAGGTAGCGGTTGACGCGGGCAAACAACACCACCACACCACTTTGCACCAGTTCGATGCATAGATCCCCCACCGAACGCGCGGCCGAATAGTCCAGATCGGTAATCGCCCCGGCATCAATCACCAGCCAGCGTACCGGGTGGGGCGCGCGCTCGATCAACAGCCGCACTTCTTCAACGAAAAAATGCTCATTGGCGTAGAACAGGTCGGCATCAAAGCGATAAACAATCAGCCCCGGCGCGGTTTCATTGCCGGCGCGCGCCGGCACCGGCTGCCAGGTGCCATCGGCATCGCTGGCGGACAGCATCATGGTGTGGGGTTGGTAGCTGTGGCGCACATGGCGCAGCAGCGATAGCGCCACCGCGATCAAAATCCCGTTCTCCACGCCAATCAGCACCACCGCGATAGCGGTGAAAAGCGCCAGGTTGAATTCACCCGGGCTTTCTCGGCGGATATCCCGCAGGCTATTAATCTTGATCAGGCCGATGGCGATGGTGAAGACGATGCCGGCCAAGATGCAATGCGGCAGGTATTGCAGCCACTGACTGAAGAACAACAAAACCAGCACCACCATGGCCGCGAACACCAACTGAGCCCACTGGCTGCGCGCGCCGGCCATCTCGGCCATCGCGGTTTGGGTCGGGCTGCCGTTGACCACAAAGCTGCCACTGAGCGCGGCGGCGGCATTGGCGGCCGCCAAGCCGAGAATATCGGCGTTTTCATCCACGGTTTCTTGATAGCGCTGCGCGAACACGCGGCCGGTGGCGGCGCTTTGCGCCAGAATCATCACGCAGCATGAGGCGGCCACCGGTAACAGGCTCAAGACTTCTTGCCAACTCACCATCGGCCAATAGAACGAGGGCAGACCGCCGGCGATGGGCCCGAGTATCGCAATGCCATGCCCGGCAAAATCTAATAAGCGGCTGGCGACAATGCCGGCCACCACCGCGACAAATGGCACTGGAAGTTTGGGCAACCAGCGCTTCCCCACCAGAATACTCAGCACCACCAACAGCGCCAGGCCGAGATCAGACCATTGAATTCGCGACCAATGACTCAGTAACTGGCTCAGTTGCACCACGGTGTGATGCGACGCCAGCGGCACACCGGTCATATCGCCCAACATGGCAACGCCCACCTGAACACCCACGCCGGCAAGAAAACCCACCAGCACTGTGCGCGAAAGAAAGTCCGCCAGGAAACCCAGCTTGAAGACGCGCGCCAGCAGCAGCATTCCCGAGGTCAATAGCGCCACCGTGCTCGCGAGCGCCACGTAATCGGCGCTGGCCACGGGCGCCATTGATGACAGACGGCTAGCCAAAATCGTTGCGGTCGCCGAGTCGGCGGCCACCACCAAGTGGCGCGACGCGCCGAACAGGGCAAACGCGACCAGAGGAAGAAACACCGTGAATAAGCCGGTGACCGCCGGCATGCCGGCAATGCGCGCATAGCCCAATACTTGCGGAATATTCATGGAGGCCAGGGTGACCCCGGCCAGGGTATCGCGCCGTATTGTGTGACGATTGAGCGGACGGATACTTTTGAGCACCTTGAGATGGCGCAAATGTGTGCTAATCAAGCTCAGCTTGGCTGCGACGCCGGGCCAACGTTTCATGGCGTCATTCCTTATTCGATTACCGTGTGAGTCGATGCGGCAAAAAAAATGTCGCCACCTCGACTGTATAGTAACGAATAATTCATCTATTTAGCATTGCGATTTAATTTTCCATGGTTTACGGATGATGGCGCGGGAAGGGACCGGGAAGGTCTGGCCGGGGATGCGAGATCATCGAACAAGGCGCTATCGCCCGGAACCGGGGGCGATAGCGCGCAAATCATACAACTAAACCATGGCAGGCTCAGTCAGTACCGAACTTAGCCGAACGCGGACCATACAACAAACCGTTAGGCTGTCCGGCCGTCAGCAGACGCTGACTGGCAATCCCTGCCACCGGGTAGCTGGCATCGTTCACGTGGTTCACGATCTGTTTGATTGCGGCCTGAACCAGCATGCCGACCAAACCAAAACTCGAATTATCGTTATCGGTTTCGGCGCTAGAGGCGCTTGCCTTGCCCTCCCACAACATTTTGCCACTGCGTAAATCCACCAGGCGCGCTTGCACCGCAACATTCGCCACACTATTGAGCACTTGGTAACTGACGCCATATTTGGTCACATCAACATACAAGGCGGCATCGGCGCCAAAGATCTTGCGCAGCTTGGCGGGATCCACCGCCTGAATATCATTAGCGGTGGTCAGTCCATTTTGCCTGAAGGTTTCGCTGACCAGCGAGACCGGCAGAACGTAGTAGCCGCCTTCGGCCAGTGGCCGAGTCATCTGCGCCATCATGCCATAGCCGGCATTGACATCGGTCGCTTCGCTCACCGGCGGCAAAATCAGAATCGAATGCGGCTTGCTGGCCTTGAACGCGGTGTAATCCAGACTAGGTGTCTGCGGGCCGGCGCACGCGGTGAGCAGAACTAACGCCAGCAGCGGCAGCGACTTTATTATGTATTTAAACATATTGATCTCTATTTTTTATTCTGCGACAGCAGGTAATCCATATACGGCGCGGACTCAGGAAACAAACGTTCTTCCGCCTGAAAATCTTGCACCACCATCGCGGTGTTCCCGACATTGGCATACAGCAAGCCAAGATGGGCGTAGTAGCCCGGCGGTGGGGTCTTGCCATGGGCGCGGATCTTCTGCAGATCGCCTTCCATTTCGGTAATCTGCTGCTGCGCCGAGGACTCACCCTTCATATAGAGATACACCTGGTGCTGATAGCCCTCCCATTGGTACATGGGTTGCGGCGCGCTGGCACAGGCGCTGAGTAACAGGCTCGCGCCCAGGATCATCAGGCCGTTGAGCCCTAACCGTTGATCATTGGTATTCATTATCCGTCGCTCAATTTATGATTTCTTGGGCTGCCAAGCGCCGGATTCAATGCCGTCGACCAAATGATTGACCGCTTCGCGCACCGCCAGATCCAGAACCTTGCCGTTGAGGGTCGAGTCATAGCTGGCCGTGCCGCCGAAGCCAATAATTTCACGATTAGACAAGCTGTATTCGCCCGCGCCCTGAACCGAATACACCACCTCGGAGGTCGTGGTATCCACCACATTCAGGCTGACTTTGGCGTAAGCAATTTGCTGTTTGCCACTGCCCAGAATGCCGAACAACTGGGCGTCGCCGACTTCCTTACGGCCGAACTCGGTCACGTCGCCGGTAATCACATAGCTGGCGCCCTTCAGCGCCTGTGCTTTTTTCTGCAGGCCGGCTTCTTGCCGAATCTCTTCCATATTGTCGCGGTCGAGCACATTGAAACGGTTGGTCTGTTGCAGATGGGTAATCAGAATGGTCTTGGCCTGACTGCCAACATGGTCGATACCATCGGAGAAAATGCCACGCATATAGCTGGAGCGGTTATCGAATTTCCCCACGGCAATCGGCGCGCGCATACCCACATATGGTCGGCTGGCGCTGGTCACTTGCGCGACCTCCAGCGAACGCGAACTCTCGCTGGCACAGCCGGCGATGGTCGATAACAACCCAACCGTCATCAATAGGGGAATAGTCTTGCGTTGCAACATGCCTTGGCTCCAGAAGTGTTAAAAATCAGCATAACTAGGTTAAGAGAGCGCAAATTATAAGGTTTTTTCATAAGTATTTGTTTTAAATATGCCAATGACAAATGCTAAAATTTAAACACAGATCAAATAATGACCAAAAAATGGCCCACCTAAATAGGCGGGCCTGATTGCATCGTGTTACCGATTGGCGTCAAATGCCGCGCGCGACCTCATAGGCATCCCAGATCGCGTACATGATGTTCTGCACTTGGCGCGCATCGCCAAAGGCATGCACCTCATCCACCTGGTTGCGCAGCGCATCGTATAGCGCGCGCTCGCTTTGGTAGCCCACCGCCAAAATCGCCGAGTCGGCGGGCAGCAGGGTTTCCTTACCGCCGCTGTTGACCACAAATCCACCGTCGCGCGCCGCGCTCAGAGTGCTGGAAGTCAGTACCGGGATCTGCTTGAACACCAGTAAATCGCGCAACATGTCATGGTTGGCGTGGCACAACGGCCCGGCCAGCGCCAAAATGCGATCTTGCATTTCCACCAGGGTGACATCGCAGCCCTGGTCATGCAGCCAGAGCGCGGTTTCGCAGCCCACCAGGCCCGCGCCGACGATAATCGCGCGCTTGCCCGCCGGTTTAACCCCGTTCAGCACATCCTCGGCGCTGTAGACATTCGGCGCGTCGCCGATCTTCAGCATCTTGGGGCGCGAGCCGGTGGCGATAATCAGCACATCGGGGCGGGCCTTGAGCACAAAGTCCTGGCTCACTTTGGTGTTAAACGCCAGCGGGACTTTTAATTCGCGTAATTCGCGTTCGTACCAGCGAATCAGCGCGTGATCGTCCTCCTTGAAATCCGGCACGCCGCCGGGAATCACCACTCCGCCCAATTGCTCGGATTGTTCATATAAGGTCACCGCGTGGCCGCGCAGCGCGCAGACCCGCGCGGCTTCCATTCCGGCAATGCCGCCGCCGACCACCATCACGGTTTTTTTACGATTGGCGGGCAGTATCGGGTAATCGCTTTCGCGCCCGCAGGCCGGATTTACCGCACAGGAAATCTGGGCATAATTCGCCAGCCGTCCCATGCACCCTTCCTGGCAGGACAAACACGGGCGGATGCGTTCTACCCGGCCACTTTTGACCTTGTTCGGCAGTTCAGGATCGGCCAGCAGCGGGCGCGCCAGGCCGATCATGTCGGTGTCGCCGGCCTGAATCGCCGCGGCGGCCAGGTCGGGGTTATCCATGCGCCCGGCGGTAATCACCGGCACGGTCAGGTGCTCCTTGAGGATTCGATTGAACGGCAGATACAGGCCTTTGGGCTGGTACATGGGCGGGTGGCTCCAGTACCAGGAATCATAAGAGCCCACATCGCCATTGAAGGCGTCGTAGCCGGCGGCCTGCAGCCATTGCGCCGCGGCAATTCCTTCTTCGATATCGCGGCCTTTTTCGACAAACTGCTCGCCCGGCAAGCCCCCTTGGCACCAATCCTTGATAAAACTTTTGATGCTGAAGCGCAGTGATACCGGATAGTCGGCGCCACAGCGTTGCTTGATAGCCTGCACGATTTCCACCGCGAAGCGCAGTCGGTTTTCCAGACTGCCGCCGTATTCGTCCTGACGCTGGTTGAAGAAGGAAATTGCAAACTGGTCGAGCAGATAACCTTCGTGCACCGCATGAATCTCGATACCGTCAAAACCGGCCTTTTGCGCGATTTCAGCCGAGTCGGCGAATTTGCGCACAAAGGTGTGAATCTCGTCGATGGAGAGCTCGCGGCAGGTCAGCCCCTTGATCCAACGATGCGGAATCGGCGAGGGCGCGATCGCGGTAGTGCCGACAATGGTCGGCATGCTGACCCGACCAAAACCGGCGGATAGTTGCAGAAAGATGCGCGCGTCGTAGGCATGCACACGCTCGGTCATCAGTTTGGCGGTTTTAATGAAATTCAGTGGATTGAGCGTGGGACAGGGCATGGAGGGTAAGGCGCACTTCTCAATCTCGTTTTCCACCATGGTGACCCCGGTCATGAGCAAACCGGTACCGCCGCGCGCGCGCTCGACATAGTAGTCGACCCCACGGTAATTGAACGAACCATCGGCATCGCATAAGCCGCCTGGGCCCATCGGCGCCATCACATAGCGGTTCTTGATTTCCAGTTTGCCAATGCGAATCGGCGTGAACAGAATCTCGTGTTGCTTATCCATGACGTCGCTACCTCTATTTTGAAAACCCTGTCGGTCCATCCGGGCACACTGGCGCTGAGCAGCGCGGCCCCCTGTCGTCATCTTCACGCGCGGCGTGGAGATCCAGGCTTTTTGCCCGCGCCGCCGCAAGTTCCCTGGATCTCCGCCGCGCGGCGGCGAGGATGACGGGGGGGCGCGGGGGCGAGGATGACGACTTGCGGTAGGCGACCAGCCATCTCCTTTGGCGTGAGGTTTCACATTAACCTACGTGAATAGACAACATGGTAGGAGCTTGGGACGGAAATAAATAGCGCAAAGATAGGCGTGAATTGATCGAGAAATTCGATCAATTCACGCGCGATGAAGATGCGCAGACTTCCAGCAACGCCGCGCTCAAACGCTGGGTAGAGGGGCCGGCCAGACGCGGATGCGCCTGTACCAGATAGAGATTGACCGTGCGGATACGCCCGGTCTTGAGCGCAAGGGGTAGGAGCGCGCCGCTGTGCAATGCGCCTTCAATCCGCTCGCGCGGTAGCCAGGCAAACCCCATGCCGCGTTCCACCGCGCTGATCGCGCTTTCCACCGTGCTCATGGTCCAGCGATGGTTGGTGATCAGCCAGGGTCGAGTGGTGCTGGATTTACTGCTGGCGTCTTCCAATGCGATAAACACTTCGCGCGCCAGATCTTCGCGGCTCAGGGCGCGCTCCAGTTGGTGCAGCGGGTGGTTGGCGGCGGCCACCGCCACCAACTCAATTTCGATCAGCGGATCGCCGAGATAGCCCGACGGGATGGTGGTGCCAATGCACAGATCGCACTCGTCCCGGGTCAGTGTCGCCTCGACGTCCTGGCGCATCATTTCACGCAGCTCGACATAGGTGGCTGCGGCGCTGCGGCGAAAGTGATCCAGCGCATCGAACAGCAGCGGTTTGGGAAACAGACTTTCCACCGACAGTCGCACCCGTGGCTCCAAACCCTGCGCCAGGGTGGCGGCCATGGTTTCCACGGTCCACAGGCCCTCGATCAGCAACTTGGCCTCGGCCAGTAATGCGGCGCCGGCGGTGGTCAGCACCGCCTTGCGTCCCTCGACGCGCAACAGGGTGACGCCCAGCCGTTGCTGCAGTTGTGCGGTGCTGTAGCTGAGCGAGGATTGACTACGGTGCAATATCTCGGCGGCCTTGGCATAGCTGCCGGCGTCGACCACCACCTGAAGCACACGCCATTGTTCAAGCGTGGTGTGCGGATGCGATAGGCTCATGCGCTAAATCTCAGTAAGGCGCCCGGGACGACCCACTTAGCCGCGCGACTGCAGCCGCTGTTCCAATTCGGCGATGCGTTGCTGTAGCCGCGCCACTTGTTGCTGTTTACCCACCTGGCTGTGCGTTACGCCCGCGCAGAGCCAGTCCAGCCAGGGCGCCATGCCGGCGCCGCTCTTGGCCGACAGTTGCAGCACTTGAATCTTGGGGTTCACGCGCCGCGCATAAGCGATGCAGGCGTCGACATCGAAATCCAGATAGGGCAACAAATCGATTTTGTTCAGCAGCATCAGGTCGGCGGCGGCAAACATATCGGGATATTTCAGCGGTTTGTCCTCGCCTTCGGTCACCGACAGAATCGCCACTTTATGCGCCTCGCCCAGATCAAAGGCCGCCGGGCACACCAGGTTGCCGACGTTTTCAATCAACAGCAGGCTGTCGTCGGCGGGCGCCAGATTTTGCAACGCCTGACCCACCATATGCGCATCCAGATGGCAGCCCTTGCCGGTGTTGATCTGAATCGCCGGCGCGCCGGCGGCGCGGATGCGCTCGGCGTCGTGGCTGGTTTGCTGATCGCCTTCCACCACATACACCCGGGCTCTAGCGCTCAATTGGCGAATAGAAGCGGCCAGCAGCGTGGTCTTGCCCGAGCCGGGGCTGGACACCAGGTTGATGGCGAAGATGCCGCGCTCGGCCAGCCATTGCCGATTGGCGGTGGCATAGCCGTTATTCTTGGACAGAATGTCCTGTTCAATCTTGACCATGCGCGTCTGGCTCAAACCCGGCGCATGGGCGTGGGCCGGACCTTGACCATAGTCGAGTAACTCCGAGTAGGCGCTCGCGGCTGGCGCTGGCTCGTGTTCATGCGGGTGCGGATGTTCATGCGGGTGCGGATGTTCATGCGGATGCTCGTGGCCATGCGCATGATGCGCGCGGTAAGGATATTTCACCCCAGCCGTCGCCTGACCTTCGATCGAAACCTGGCCTTCGCCGCATCCACAAACTGTACACATTGCCGCTTCTCCCCGAGATTATTCCACTTCCAATTCACTGACACGCATGTCGTCGCCGCCGTTGACCTGCACCTGGTATTGGCCGCAATGCGGGCAGGCATCGAAGCGCGCGTTCAGACTGACGGTCTGACTGCACGCCAGACACCAGCCTCGCCCCGGCTCGCGCACCAGATGAAACAGCGCGCCATCGGCCAAGGTATCTTTACTGACCAGATCCAGGCAGAAGGTCAGCGCCTCGGGCTCCACGCCGGCCAGTTCGCCGATACTGAGCCAGACCTGCTTCACCCGCTTAAATTGCTGTGTTTTTGCCTGATCTTCCAATAACTGGATGATCCCTTCGGCCAACGAGAGTTCATGCATGCACCGTATCCTTGGTCTGGCGATTCAACTCAAAACCGACGCAGGGGTCGATTAATTCTACCTGAAGTCGCCACTCTTGCTCGCAGGCATGAGTCCACGCGCGCAAGGTGGCCCAAATCAGCCCGCGCGGCTCTGCATGCCAGGCGCTGGGCGGCACCACTCGGTAGGCGCTGACGCGCGCGCGCGCGTCCAGACTCAGTTGGTGCACCAAGGGGCCGCGCGTGGTATTGACCAGCGCCAGCGCGCCGTCGCAGGTCGGTGTTACGCTGGCCTCCAGGCGAGTTTGCCCGCTGAGCCAACGCGCCAACTGCAGCAGCCGGGCCAACAGGCGCGCCTGGGCCAGATGCCCCGCCGCCAGCAAGCCGGGCAAGTGGGCGGCTTCGCGCGCCAGCGCCCCGACTTCGCGCGCTTGATCTTGCCAACACGGTCCGTCACTCCGCAGCCAATCGGCCGTCGCGATCAAGTCGGATGCCTGTAACAACGGCAGCAAGGCACAACCGGGCTGGCGCACGGCCAGGCGTGTCAGCCAGCGCGCCGCGGCACTGCGACCTTGGCGCGCCCATGCCAGCCAACCGGATTCACCCAGCGCCAACCATTCACTCGGGGGCAGGCCAAACACATAGTCTTGCGCCAACGCGGCCAAGGCGCTCATGTCGCGCGCCGCGCGCCACGCGGCGATCCAATGCGCCTCCGCCGGCGCGCCATCAAACGCCAGCGGCCAATCCAACAATAGCTTGCGCAGGGTTTCGCGCGCGGCTTCTACACTCAAGAGCGTCAGTTCTTGGTCACTGGCCCGTGCCGCGCGCCCTTCGGCCTGACACAGCGCCAGGCGCGCGGCCAGGGTTTGCGCTTGAGCGCACAGGGTAAACACCCTGGGAATCAAGGTCAGAACCTCAGGCGCGCCGCGCCCGATAAACAACCGTTCCACTGGCAAGCGCTGCCAGTTTACCGCCACTCTACCGGGCAAATCCTTGCCGGTGGTCAGGTGGATCGCAATCAGATCAGGGATCATGCCGACAGGCCAAACAGACGGCGGCGCGCTAAGTTCGGCGCATCGGCCGCCAGCGGCGGGGGAAATACCTGCTTCAGAATTTCTTCGGCGGTCAGGCGCGCGCTCTCCTGATCGGCAAACTGTTGCACCGGGGAAAACAGCGAACACAGCCGGTAGTCGCCAAGCGCGGCTTCGTGCCCGGCCATAAACGGCATCGGGCCACCGGGCAGATGCACGATGGTCTGGCCACCGGGCGCGACCACGGGTAGCGGGTGCGCGCTGGCCGGCAGCAGCAACAGATTCATAAACCAGGGGGTTAGCAGCACGCCGGCCCACACTGTGCTCGGATCGCCTTCATCACTCGCCGCCGGCTGCCAGCGGCGAAAACCGATGGCGGCGACCTGCAATTGAGGATTGAGAATCGGGATATCGCGCATACGCGTGCTGGCGATCAGTTGGAACACGGTTTCCAGTTCAAGCTCGGGGGTCTCTAAATAACAGCGCGTCATGACTTAGTCACACACCAACATGAACTGATCGCGCGCGCCGTCGCACACCGGGCATTTCCAATGCGCGGGCAAGGCGGTAAACGCAGTGCCGGGCGCGATCTGCCAAACATCGTCTCCCAGTGCCGGGTCGTACACCCACCAGCAAATTTTGCACTCCATGCGCGCGTTCGCGGGCAGGCGCTCGTTCTGCCCAAGGAAAGAGCCTTCAAACTGTTGCCCGCCCGACATATTCATTCCCCCAGCAACCACTGATAGGCTTCTTCCAGGCGATCGAGCGAATCGGCCAGGTCATCGGCTGACGCCAGCGCCACTTCGGGAATTCGCGTGATTTCCACTGTATCGAGCAGAATGTGGTTCAACCCGTTGAAATACTGCACGCGCCAGACATTGGCGAGTGATGTCGCCAAGATGCGGCACTTGCCGTAACCGCGCGAAAACACTCCGCTGTTGCCCGCCCCGAGCACACGATCCAGATAGCTCAGATCATCCGGGCTCATGGGCAGCAAGGAGAAGTTGATCACATGCGCAACGTCGGGCGGCGCCTGCATCTGCGCGGCAATTTCCGTCACTACCGGCATGGCGTTCATCAGTGGCGCCGCCAGGTTCTCGGGAATGCTCAGACGCGGCTGGCCAAACGCCCGCGCTTGCTGCCACACCGGCGCTGGAATCGGGCAGGCTTCGATACGATCGGCCAGCAACTGGCCGTCGGCGTCGCTTTCCAATACGCGCCAGATACCGGCAAACACCGATTCCTGGATATCTAGCAGACGGCCATCCAGACACTGAACCCGGGCCGACACTTCACCCTCGCCCAGCAATTGATTGATCAACTGGCGGTTGTCGTAGTCGAGTGCGTCCAGCTCAACCACCGGGTAGTCCAGGAGCCCGCCCTGATAGTTTTGCAACCGGGCAATCAGGCTAGCAATCGCGGCTTTGGCCTCGGCCAAGTGCGCCACCTGCTCAGAGCTTGGCAGGTGCGGCATGTCAAAGCTCTCGATTTCACGCGGCAGCGGCAGATAGGCGAGCTCGGTGTCTTCGGGTTGCGAGCCCGGGCCCCAGGCCATGACTGGAATCGGAAAAGGTTTAGCGCTCATGCGCAACTCCCGCTAGTACTGACCACCGGAATCCCCACTGACGGTGGCCGCCGCGCTGGCGCGGTCAGTTTGTCGGCAAACGCCGGCACCACCTCGGACCAATTCAGCAAACCGAGGATCGCGCCGACATATTCACCCTGGCGCAGAAACACCAGAGCGGGAAACTTCACAATGCCGAACATTTGAGCAATCGACCGGCTGTGCGGGGCATCGGCATAAGCCACTTGAAAGGCGCCAGCGGGAAACTCGCGCAACACTTGCGGCACGATCACCGCGTTATCCATGACTTCGGGGTGCTTGAGCGGATCTTCGTTCAACATTACCAATAGTAGCGGGCACTCGGCGGCGACGGCCGCCAACTGCTCAGCCTCGATCTGGCGATAGCCCAATTGTTGCAGCCGCGCCAACAGGTCGGGCGCGGCGGGGCTGGACATATTCATTAATGCGTATTCCTTTGAGATTCAAACTGGGCTTGCAGATGCGGCGGCAGTTGCGGTTCACGCTCGATCAGGTCGCGCAGATGAATACTGGGGTCGAAGCGGCCATTCATCGCCGCGTCCAGAGCGTCGAGCGCGTCCAGAATATCCCGCGCCTGTTGCGGCTCGAGTACTTCGCGCGCCGCGCCGCTAAACACCAGCAACCAGTCACCGACCGCCACCGGTCCGACCAGGGACAAGTCGACCGAATGCAATTGCTGCTGTTGGCGGCATTCGGCGTTCAGTCCCTGGCAAGACTCCACCCGCATGGGAATCCCTAGGCACATGAGCACTCTCCAGGCAGGATGCGCGCGTCGCCGATGCGGCACGCGGAGTCGGAACTCGGGCGCTCATTTTCATAGCGCTCGATATCCAGGCAAGCATGGTTCAGCCGCTGACCATCCTGACGCGGCCCCGGGCTCACGCCCCAGTCGGCGATGTGCCGCATGGCCAGCGCCAGCGCCGGCTCCAGCTGGGCGCGTACCGGCGCGGTCAGGCTGCCGCCGTAATCCTCGAGCTGTACTGGCTGCACCCCAATGAGCACAATGCGGCGCGGCAGATTGCCCTTAAGTTCGGCCAAGGCCAGCACTTCGGAAAATCCGGTTTGATGCAGGCTCATTTTCTTGGCGGTCAGATAGGTCGGCACCGCGTCATCGACATACACCTTGAGCGTGCCGGGCGGCAGATCAAAATCGATGGCGTCGAACAGAATCAAGTAGTCGGCCTGTTCGACATAGGGCAGGAGCAGCAAGCCCTGGGTGCCGCCATCCACAACCTCCACCCGCTCGGGCCATTGATAGCGGGCGTACAGTTGTTCGGCGGCCCGTACGCCAAAACCTTCGTCAGCCCAGAGCAGGTTACCCAGCCCCAGGATGGTGATGCGCGCGCTATCTATTGCAGAGTCAGCCATTGAGTCAGTCTTTAAACATGCGGAAACCGCTGATAATGGTCGACACCATGCTTTGCTTGGACATGATGTCTTCGCGAATCGCGGTGTAGAGATGCACCATGACAAACAGCACGATGGCCCACATCCCCAGGCGGTGCCAGTTGTGCACCGTCAGGCTGTTGCCGCCAAAAGCGACAATAATCCAGCCGAACCAGCGCGCGGCCCAGCTCTGAGTGCCCAGCCCTTCGCCATACAGCGCAAAGCCGGTGGCGCACATGAACAGATTGGCCCACAGAAAGGTCGCCATGGCGATCTGCCCCGCTGGGTTATGCCCAAGATATTTTTTGGGATAACGCTCGAGAAACAAATACCAGCGCAGCTCGAACAGAAACTCGCGCCACCAGTTGCGATCCCATACCGGGACCAAGATAATTTCGCGCGCATAGCGATTGCCGACGCAGGCCCAGTAAAAGCGGCATACCAGGGCAACCGCCAGAATATAGCCGGCGCTAAAGTGGGCAAAACGGATATAGCCCATCTGAAAATTCAAGGCGGCTTCGCCCGGAACCGAGGGCAAGGGTTTGCCGATCAGATAACCGCTGACCGACAGCACCAGAATGCACAGTGCCGTCACCCAGTGCCATAGCCGCACCGGTGCTTCGTACACATACACCGCGCTGATCTTGCGGCTCAGTCCCTGCGGGGCATTGCCGTCGTCTCCGTAGGTTTTCATACTGAATCTCCTAAAACGCCTGGGCGCGAGGCCACGGACTCAACGTACTTTGACCCGCACCAGTTCACCGCCATCTTGGCCGATCACATGGGTCGAGCAAGCCAGACAGGGGTCGAAACTGTGCAAGGTGCGCAAAATTTCCAGCGGTTGTTCCGGCTCGGCCATCTTGGTGCCCAGTAATGCGGCTTCGTAGGCGCCAATCTGACCACGGTCGTCACGCGGACCGGCGTTCCAGGTGGTCGGCACTACGCACTGATAGCTGTCGATACGGGTATCGGCGATTTTCAGCCAGTGTCCCAGCGCGCCACGCGGCGCTTCGGTAAAGCCCACGCCACGGGCGGCGGCGGGCCAACTGGCCGGGTCCCACTTCTCGACATTGGCGGTGGCGGTGTCGCCCGCCTTGATATTGGCGATCAGACCATCGAAGAAATAGCGCATTTTGTGCGCGGCCCACGAGGATTCCAGCGCGCGCGCGGCGGTGCGCCCCAAAGTCGAGAACAGGGCTTGTTTCGGCACGTCCAGTTTACTCAACAGGGCATCGACCGGTTCTTTGAACTCGGGCTTATTCTGATGGTAACCAATCAGGTAGCGCGCCAGCGGGCCGACTTCCATGGCGTGGCCTTTCCAGCGCGGCGACTTGATCCAGGAATATTTGGCCGACTCATCCAGCTGCTCGATACGCGTCTTGGTGCCCTTGTGCTGAGGACCCAGCTCGAATTTCGGCTCGGTCAGCCCATCGAACGGATGCAAGCCCTTCTGGTCGTCGCCATAGCTGTACCAGCTGTGGGTCACATACTCTTGCACTTCATCCGGGGCATACAGGTCGATCGGATGAATTTCATCGAACTTGCCATTGATGATCGCGCCACGCGGCAATAGCAGATTACCGGCGCTATAGTCGTTGGCATGGTCGGGAAAGTCGCCGTAAGACATGACGTTCTGACTCGACAAGCCTCCGCCGATGGCGCCCCAGTCTTTGTAAAACCCGGCAATCGCAATCACATCCGGAATGTAGACCTGTTCGCAGAACGCAATCGTGCGATCAATAATCTGCGACACCAGATTCAGACGCTCCATGTTGATCGCGCCGACCGCGCCGACGTCATCGATGTTGATGGCGCAGGGCATGCCGCCGACCAGCCAGTTCGGGTGCGGGTTCTTGCCGCCGAACACCGTATGAATCTTGACGATGTCCTTCTGAAAATCCAAGGCTTCCAGATAGTGCGCTACCGCCATAAGGTTGGCTTCCGGCGGCAGTTTCATCGCCGGATGTCCCCAATAGCCGTTGCGGAACGGTCCGAGTTGCCCGGAGTCGACAAAGCGTTTCAGCCGCGACTGCAAGTCGCGGAAATAGCCGGGGCTGGACATCGGCCAGTCGGAAATGCTTTGCGCCAACTCACTGGTTTTCTTTGGATCGGCCTTGAGCGCCGAGACCACATCGACCCAGTCGAGCGCGTGCAGATGGTAAAAATGCACCAGGTGATCGTGGGCATACAACGTCGCCTGCATCAGGTTGCGAATCAGGTTGGCGTTTTGCGGAATATTGATCTTTAGCGCGTCTTCCACCGCGCGCACCGAGGTCAACGCGTGAGTGCCGGTGCACACGCCGCAAATCCGTTCGACAAACGCCCAGGCATCGCGTGGATCGCGGCCCTTGAGAATCACCTCCAGCCCACGCCACATGGTGCCGGTGGAGACTGCGTTGGTAATAATATTATTACTGTCGATATTCACTTCGCAGCGCAAGTGACCTTCGATCCGAGTCACCGGGTCAACCACCACGCGCCGGCCACTGTTATCCAGGGTGAATCCTTGGGTCTGGTACGACATCAGACGTTCTCCTTATCCTTGCTCTTACTCTCGCTCTTGTCCGGCTCAGTGGCGTCCAGCGGCTGCAAGTCTTGTTTTTTCAGCAACGTGCTCTTGATCGCGCTCAGCGCGGCATGGGCGGCAATCGCCGCGCCGGCGGCGCCCGCCACACCCATGCCGATGCTGTCAGCGGTGGCTTCGACACCAAAGGCGCCAATCGCGGTCACGCGGTTATAGAACGATCCTTTGTCCCAGAAACCTTCTTCCGAGCAGCCGATGCACCCATGGCCAGACTGGATCGGAAAGGACACGCCGTCGTTCCAGCGAATGGTGGAGCAGGCGTTATAGGTGGTTGGGCCTTTGCAACCCATTTTGTACAGGCAGTAACCCTTGCGCGCGCCTTCGTCATCCCAGGCTTCAACAAACTGGCCCGCATCGAAGTGAGCGCGACGATAGCATTTGTCATGGATGCGTTGACCATAGAACATCTTTGGCCGTCCCTGGCGATCCAGTTGTGGAATCTGATCGAAGGTCACCATATAGGTGATCACCGCGGCCATCACTTCGGGAATCGGCGGACAGCCCGGGACTTTAATCACCGGCTTGTCGAGAATGACCTGATGCACCGGAGTGGCGCGCGTCGGATTGGGTTTGGCCGCTTGCACGCAGCCCCAGGAGGCACAAGACCCCCAGGCGATCACCGCCTTGGCGTCGGCCGACACCCGGCGCAATTTCTCCACGAAAGGCTCGCCGCCGGGAAAGCAATACATGCCATCCTCATTGAGTGGCGGATTGCCCTCCACGGCAACGATGTAGTTGCCCTTGTTATTCGTGATGATGTCATTGAGAACCGCCTCGGCTTGATGTCCGGCGGCGGCCATGATGGTGTCGTCGTAATCCAGGGAAATCAGCGACAGGATGGCATCTTTGGCCAAGGGGTGCGCCGAGCGGATAAACGACTCGGTGCAGCAGGTGCATTCCAAGCCGTGCAACCAGATCACAGGTATTCTGGGCTTGGTTTCCAATGCGTACGCAATGCGGGGAACAAAGGCGGAGCCGAGTCCCAGCGAGGTGGCGGTCAGGCTGCAAAACTTGAGAAAGCTGCGCCGAGTCACACCTTGGCGACGCATGGCCTGGTAGAAAGTCTCCATGGATTTACGCTCCTACGTATGCCATATAAATTGTCTTTTATGGTTTATTTCTTATTTTCGAGTATGCCGTTTGCTTGGCATTATATAGCCGCAACGACAAAATAGGACTACAGCCAGTAGGGTTTTAATGCAGGAAGGGGAACATGAGGACAACAAGTACTGCTATATCATCCACTTACGCATATGACATTTTTACTCCAAATGGCGGTTTTGCCGACTAAACCATCACTCACCCCGCATTGGGCGCGTCGCCATTCTGCGCCTCCAGCCAGCGCTCGAAGCACTGCAGACATTGTTCAAAATCGGGCATCCGGACTTGTACGCTCTCGAAAAGGCCGGTCTTGCCCGCCCGTTCCAAGGCTTCAGCCTGATCACCCAACGCGCGCGCGCCCACCATCCGACTGGCACCCTTAATACGGTGCGCGAACCACGCAACCTGCGCGGCGTCCTGATTGGCCAGCGCCTGATGCAGAGCGGCGACATCCTCGGCATTGCCCTGCTGGAAATCATGCAGAATGCCGAGCTCAACCGACCAGTCGCCATTGCTGTAAACCTCGAGCAGCGATCGATCCACCGGCGACGCGGCGCTGGCGCCATCAAGCGCCGGTTCGGCCAGCGCGGCGGAGGCCGGTACATCGACGGCGGGCGTTTCGACTGAATTCAGCCAGCGATTCAGGGTGGCCGACAAGGTGGTGATAGACAGGGGTTTAGTCAGCAAATCATCCATGCCCACCAGCCGGGTCTTGTCGCGTTCTTCTTGTCCGGAATTGGCGGTACAGGCAATGATCGGAATACGTCCAGCGTCGGGATGGCCCGCTTCGTCGGCGCGCACCAGGCGCACCAACTGATAGCCATCGATTACCGGCATGTGGCAATCGGTCAAGACCAGGCAGTACTTGCCCACGCGCCATTTTTCATACGCGCGCGCCCCATCCTCGGCCACATCAACGCTATAGCCGAGTTTTTCCAGCTGCATGCAAGTCAATTTGCGATTAGTGGCATTGTCTTCGGCAAACAGAATCGGTCGTCCCGGATCACGCGCAGTCACCGAAGGAACCACGCTGGCCGGTTGCGCGCTCGGCTCGGCCTGAGCCGGCACACTCGCGGCCACCAACAACAAGGACACATGGGTTCCCTTGCCCGGCTCGCTCTCCAGCTCCAGATGCCCCCCCATCATTCCGCTCAAACGACGGCAGATGGCCAGGCCCAGACCGGCGCCGCCAAAGCGCCGCGCGGTGTCGGACTCGCCCTGCATAAACGGTTCAAACAGCCGCGAAAAGTGCTCGGGCGCAATCCCGATGCCAGTATCGGTCACCTCAAAACACAGTGTTTGTTCGATCCCGTTCTGAGCTAAAACCCGCGCGCTCAGGGTAATCGAGCCGTTATGGGTAAACTTAAGCGCATTGCTGACCAGATTGCGCAACACCTGCCCCAAGCGCACGGCGTCCAGCATCAAAGTTTGCGCCAGCGCGGGGTCCAGCCTCACGTCAAAGTTCAGTCCTTTGCGCCGAGCCCATGGTAGATGTTGCACTCGGAGTTGTTCCAGCAGCGGGCGCACCTGTACGGGCGCCACCAGCACTTCGAGCTGGCCGGACTCAATTCGGGCAAAATCCAGAATATCGTCAATCAAGCGCAACAGCGCATTCGCCGACTCCTGCATGGTGATCACCAGATCGCCCTGCTTAGGATCCAGCGCGGTCAATGCCAGCAGCTCCAGCATGCCCAGCACGCCATTCATCGGCGTACGAATTTCGTGGCTCATTGTAGTCAGAAACATTGCTTTGGCGCGGCTGGCCTCGGCAGCCTGATCGCGCGCCAACAGCAGCTCGAATTCAGCGAACTTGCGCTCGCTGATATCCATGCAGGCCAGAATCGCCCCCTCTTGCGGGCGCTCGGGCGACAGTAAGGCGATATTGAATTGAACCCACAGCGTCCGACCGTCGCCAGTCGTACACTCCAGTTCACAGCAGACCGGCCTCTGCGTCTGCGCCAGCCCCGCGAGCTGAGCACTCAATTCAAGCCATTCCAGCTCAGAGGTCATCAGCGCTTGCAGCGCCAAGCCACACAGCCCAGGCTCATCTAGCGCGAATATCTGCTCCGCCACCCGATTGGCCCGACTAATCCGCCACGTGGAATCCAGCAGCAGCAAGCCCAGCGGGGATACGGCAAAAATCGCGGCTTCTTGCATGAGAACATCACGGCCCATGACGTTGCACCGATCACAAAAAATGATGCCAATTTATTATTGGTATAAATATAGCAAATCATTAGTGTCGCGCAGGTCGGCGTGCGACAGCAGCCATGACATCGGTATCCTATGATTAGAAACGTACCTCCGGGCGATGGTCGCGAACCGATCAGTACCACCGACCGCGTGTGGTCGCGTTTTCCGCGAACATACGAGTACGCTATATCTGTTGATGGCCTTCCGATAGTCGAACGCCCGCCCAAGCAGGAGCCGCACGCATGCAAGCAATCAACTACCAGCGCATCAACCACATCCTGGATGCCCATCGCCGCGACCCGCTGCAGTTATTGCAGATTCTGATCAGCATCCAAACCGAATACGGCGGCATTACGCCGCCACTGCGTAACTACGTTGCCAAGGCGCTGGGCGTTCCCCTGGCTCAGGTGCATGGCGTGGTGGAGTTCTACCATTTCCTTTCGCCCTATCCCAAGGGGCAATACCGCATCTATGTCGCGGACAATATCACCGACCGCATGCGCGGCAATCAGGCGGTGATGGCGGTGCTGTTGCAACATTTGCAACTGGAGTTGGGCCAAGCGCGCGCCGATGGCCGGGTATTTGTCGATTACACCTCGTGTACCGGTTTGTGCGATCAAAGCCCGGCGCTGTTGATCAATGGCCGAGCGCTGACCCGAGTCACCGTTGAACTGGCAGAGGAGATTGCCGCGCGCATCAATGCCGGCGAACCGCTGGATGCCTGGCCCAGCCAGTGGTTCCATGTCGAGGAGTCGGTACGCGTCGCCGGGCCGGTGCTCGTGAGCCAGCCCGAAGCCGGTCGCGCGCTGCAAGCGGTGTTGGCGACCGGGCAGGAACGCTTTCTCAAGGAAGTCGACAAAGCCGGCTTACGAGGCCGTGGTGGCGCGGGTTTTCGCACCGCGCTCAAATGGCGCGTATGTCGCGATGCGCCGGGAAAAGCGCATTACGTGATTTGCAATGCCGACGAAGGCGAGCCCGGCACCTTCAAGGATCGCATTCTACTGACGCGCTTCGCCGACGCGGTGTTCGAGGGCATGACCCTGGCCGGTCTGGTGATCGGCGCCAACCAGGGCTTTTTGTACCTGCGCGCGGAATATGCCTACCTCTACCCTCACTTGATCGCCACGCTGGCGCGCCGTCGCGCCGAGCGCCTGTTGGGCGACCATATTCTGGGGCACGACTTTTCCTTCGACATCGAAATCCATCTGGGCGCCGGCGCTTATGTCGCTGGCGAGGAAAGCGCACTGATCGAGTCACTGGAAGGTAAGCGCGCAGTGCCGCGCACCCGGCCGCCCTATACCGCGACCCATGGTTACCTTGGCCAGCCGTCGGTGTGCAATAACGTGGAAACTTTTGTCAAAACCAGTTTGATTGCGCTCAATGGCGCCGACTGGTTTCTGGAGTGCGGCACCCGACTGTCACCCGGCACCAAATTGCTGTCGGTCAGCGGCGATGTCGCCCACCCTGGCATCTATGAATACCCGTTCGGCGTGACGGTACAGACCGTATTACAGGCCAGCGGCGCAAAAAATACCCAGGCGGTGCAAATTGGCGGCCCGTCCGGCACCTGTATCACCCCGGATGAGTTCGGTCGCTCAATCAGCTACGAGGATTTGTCGACCGGCGGTTCGTTCATGGTGTTTGATCACAGCCGCGACATGCTGGCCGTGGTGCAAAATTTCACTCATTTCTTCGCCGGAGAGTCCTGCGGGTTTTGCTCGCCCTGTCGCATCGGCACTCAGCTGTTACGTCAATCAATCGACAAGATCATGGCGGGGCAAGCCAGCGCGCGCGAATTGGTGGATATAGAGGAAACCGCGCGCTGCATTCGTTCGATGAGTCATTGCGGCTTGGGCCAAACAGCCGCCAATCCGTTGCTGGACACGCTCAAACGCATGCGCCCGCTCTATGAGGCGCGATTGAGTACACAAGACTTTGTTCCCGGGTTCGATCTGGATGGCGCTCTGGCCGAGGCGCGCCAGTTGAGCCAACGCGCCGACCCCAAAGCCCATCTCACCCAAACCGGGGAGGCCTGACCATGCTTGAACAGGATTTCACCTTTGAACTGGATGGCATCAGTATTGCCTTCGAACCAGGGCAAACCATCATGGAAGCCGCCACTATGGCGGGCGCCTACATCCCCCACCTGTGCTACAACCCGGAGTTCCGCCCGCGCGGCAGTTGCAAGATGTGCACGGTCAAAGTCAACGGCCATTTCGGCACCGCCTGTACCTTGCCGGTGCAGCCCGGGATCGTGGTGGAGAACGACACCCCGGAACTGATGCTGATGCGCCGCCGAGTGGTGCAAATGTTGTTTGTCGAGGGCAATCATTACTGCATGTTTTGCGAGAAGAGCGGTAACTGCCAATTGCAGGCGGTGGCCTACCATGTCGGCATGCAGGACATGCACTTCCCACTGTTCTATCCACAGCGCAATATCGACGCCTCGCACCCTGAGATGTTGCTCGAGCGCGATCGCTGCATTCAGTGTGAGCAGTGCGTGCGCGCCAGCCACGAGATTGACCATAAAGATGTGTTTGGTCTGGCCGGGCGCAGCATGCAAACCCGCCTGGTGATCAATAGCGAATCCGGATTATTGGGCGACTCCAATTTCAGCGCCAGCGACCGCGCGGCGCATGTCTGCCCGACCGGGGCCTTGATTCCCAAGCGCCAGGCTTACCCGCTGCCGATCGGTCAACGCTTGTACGATCAGCGCGACATCGCCACGGTCGGCCATCTGCAACCCGACGCACCGGAGACCGATCATGGCTAAACCCTCGGTGGCTACCTGTTCACTGGCCGGCTGTTTCGGCTGTCACATGTCATTGCTGGATATCGATGAACGACTGTTGGATCTGGCCGAGTTGATCCGTTTCGACCGTTCGCCGCTCACCGACATCAAGCAATGTTCCGAACACGGAGTGGATATCGGCCTGATCGAAGGCGGAGTGTGTAACTCGGAAAACGTGCACACGCTGCGCGAGTTTCGCAGCCGCTGCAAAGTTCTGGTCGCGGTCGGCGCCTGCGCTCTTAGCGGCGGGGTACCGGCGTTACGCAACCGCATGCCGTTGGCCGAGTGTCTGCGTGAAGCTTATCTACTGAGTCCGGGCATCGAAGATCCGCAGATTCCCAACGACCCCGAACTGCCGCTGTTGTTGGATCGGGTGTACCCGATCCAGGAAGTGGTGCATATCGATTATGTACTGCCGGGCTGTCCACCGCCGGCCGAAGCGTTTCTGTCATTGCTTTCGGCGCTGTTGGCCGGACGCGAACCCGAACTGGAATACACATTGCGCCGTTTTGACTGAGGGTCTTCATATGTATGAGCAGCTTGAAACCGCAAGCAACCCCGAAGGACTCACCCGGTTGGTGATTGAGCCGGTGACCCGAGTCGAGGGCCATGGCAAGGTCACCCTCCTGTTGGACGAACAGCGACGCGTGCATCAGGCCCGACTGCATATCGTCGAATTCCGTGGCTTTGAGCGTTTTATCCAGGGACGCCCATTCCGCGAAGTGCCGACCTTGGTTCAGCGGCTATGCGGCATCTGTCCGGTAAGCCACTTGCTGGCGGCCTCCAAAGCCTGTGATCGCTTTGTGATCGGCGCGCAAGCCATTCCCACCGGCGCGCTCAAATTGCGTCGCTTGCTGCATTACGCTCAGGTACTGCAATCCAATGCCCTGCATTTTTTCCACCTGGCCTCGCCGGATCTGCTGTTCGGTTTCGACGACGATGTCGCGCACCGCAATGTCATCGGTGTGCTGGCCGACCACCAGGAACTGGGGCTGCGCGGGATTCGCATCCGTAAGTACGGCCAAGAAATCATCCGCATGCTGACCGGAAAACGCATCCATGGCACCGGATCGGCGCCCGGTGGTTTTTTGACGCCACTCAGCCCGGAAGATCGCGGGCTAATGCTGCGCGATATCGAAGAAATTATTGACTGGTGCCAGGCCAGCAACCAACTGGCGCGCGACGTATTTCTCGCCAAGCAACCAGAGCATAACGAGTTTGGCCAAACCAAGTCGGCGTTTCTTTCTCTGGTCAGCGCCGATGGCGCGGCGGAGCTGTATGACGGGGTGTTGCGCGTCAAAGGTCCGGATGGGGCGATCATGGTCGACGGACACGCGCCCTCGGCCTATCTGGATTTGATTCGCGAAGAGGTCAAGCCGTGGTCCTATATGAAATTCCCCTATCTGGCGCCATTCGGGCACCAGGCCGGCTATTATCGTGTCGGACCGCTGGCGCGCGTCAATAATTGCGATGTCATGCCGACGCCACGCGCTGAAGAAGCGCGCCGCGAATTTGTCGACTTCGGTGGAGGAAAACCGGTACAGGCCACCCTGGCGCAGCACTGGGCGCGCATGGTTGATACCCTGCTGTGCGCGGAGGTGATTCATGATCTGCTGCAAGACCCGGAGATTTTGTCGCGCGATCTGATCGCTACTGGCGGCGAACCACTGCGTGAAGGGGTGGGGGTGATCGAAGCGCCGCGCGGCACGCTGATTCATCATTACCGCATCGATGACGACGAAAATATCAGCTTCGCCAATCTGATTGTCTCGACCACGCACAATAATCGCGGCATGAACGACTCGGTGCGCGCGGTCGCCGCCGAATATTTCGATGGCCGAGAAATCAGCGAAGGACTGCTCAACCGGATTGAAGTCGCGATCCGCGCCTATGACCCTTGTCTTTCCTGCGCCACGCACGCACTGGGAAAAATGCCGTTGCTGATTGAAGCGATTGACGCCGATGGCCAAACCCTGAGCCAGTTGACGCGTCATGCCGATGGCCGCATAGAGCGCCCGGCATCATGAATGCGCCGCTGTTGATCTTTGCGTACGGCAACCCGGCGCGTGGCGACGACGCGCTCGGGCCGCTGTTGGCGCAACAGGCCGAGCAATGGGTTGCCGTGCAGGGGCTAGGCCCGCAAGTCGAGGTGCTGAGCGAATATCAACTCAGCCCGGAGCATGCCTACGACCTGCTCGAGCGCCAGCACGTGATCTTTATTGATGCCGCCACGCAACAAGCTTCCGACTGTGTCTGGCAAACACTGACCGCCACCGCGCCCGCGCTCTGGACTTCGCATGCCAGTTCCCCCGCCGCGCTGCTCTGGTACTGCCAGGATCTGCTGCAGCACCCGGCGCCACGCTCCGAGATGTTGAGCCTGGCGGCGCAAGATTTTGAACTGGGCGCCGGACTCAGCCCGCGTGGCCAGTGCGCGCTGGCCGCCGGCTGGCCGGAACTGCGGCGCCGCATCGAGATCGAGGCGGAACTCATGCTAGCCTCTTGCCCGAAATAACCTTGCAATCCAAGTACGTAGGTTGGTGGTGAGCGAAGCGAACCACTAACATTGCGGACATTCCACAGATTTCTTGCTGGGATTCGCCTGCGGTTCACCGCCAACCTACCCAGTAGCGGGTCAATCCCCCAAGCCAAACCTGCGATTAGGGCTATCCTTAGGAGGCATATGGCATAACGCCTTCAGGTCGCTACGACCTCGCATTCAACAGGAGTCTCCGCATGAACCCCATTTCATTTTTCATTGTCGCCGTGACCATCGCCTGCGGCGCCCTCGCCGCGCATCTGGGCAACATTGGTCTGGGCATCGGCTTATGGATTGTCGCGATTATCATTGGCTTGTCGCTAAAAATGGCCAACACCTGGGAAAAGTTTGTCGTCCTGCGCGCCGGTAAGCTGCAAGGCGTCAAAGGCGCAGGACTGTTTGTGATTATTCCGGTGATTGACAATGTTGTCGCGATCATCGACGAACGGATTCAAACTACGGCATTCAATGCGGAACAAGCACTGACACGCGACACCGTGCCGGTGAATGTCGATGCCATCATCTTCTGGCATGTACATGACGCGGAAAAAGCCGCTCTGGCGATTACCGACTACCGTCAGGCCATCGATCGCGTGGCGCAAACCTCGCTGCGGGAAATGATCGGCGCATCGATGCTGGCGGCATTGCTGTCGGATCGCCGCGCGGCGGATATCGAGCTATGCAACGATATCGGCAGTAAAACCATCGAGTGGGGCGTTACCGTCACTTCGGTTGAAATTCGCGATGTCGCGATTCCGGTCGCGCTGCAAGATGCGATGTCGCGCCAGGCGCAAGCCGAGCGTGAAAAGCAAGCGCGGATTATTCTCGGTTCGGCCGAGGCTGAAGTCGCCAGCAAATTTGTCGAAGCGGCGATCATTTACGGCAACCACCCGGCGGCGCTGCAGCTGCGCGCGATGAACATCATCTACGAAACCACCAAGGAACGCGGCGCCACGATCCTGATGCCGAGCTCCATGGTTGACAGTATGAATCCAGCCGCGGCGGTGGCGATGACCCTGGCGACTCAAGCCGCCAGCGAATAACCCGCCAGATAACCATGCAAACGGTACTGAAGCTCGGTGTAGAGCGCGTTGACCGCCGGTGACAATGTTGGTCGATGCGGGCAGAGCAAGTACAGCGGCGCGGATTCGCCCTGGTAATCGTTCAACGCGGTTTCCAGCCGACCTGCGCGCAAATCCGCCAGTATATCGATGCGCGATTTGTACGCCAGACCCTTGGCGTTCAAGGCCCAACGGCGCACCAAGTCGCCATCGTCGCAGACACGATCTCCACTCACCTTCACCGTGTGCGTCAGACCGTCGCGCGCAAAAGTCCATTGACCGTGAGTCACATCGCCAAGAGCAAAACGCAAACAGTTGTGTGTCGCCAGATCCTCGGGATGTGTTGGCCGACCGTAACGCGCGAAGTACTCGGGCGCGGCGCACAACACTCGTGGGTTATCGAGCGCCAGGGGCAAGGCGACCAGCGTGGAGTCTTCGGGCTGACCATAGCGGATCACCAGATCAACCGGCTGCTTGAACATATCGGTTAAGTGATCATTCACCCGGAACTGGAGTAGCAGCCCGGGATGTTGTGCTTGAAACGCGTCGAGCCAGGCGGGTAACACATTGCGACCCAAATCGGAGGGCATGGATAAGGACAGACGCCCCGTCAGCGCCTGACGGTCTTGCGCCAGCGCGTCGCGCCCGGCCGCCAGCTCGGCCAGGGCTCGGCGCGCATGCGCCAGATAGCGCTCTCCTTCCTGCGTCAGACGCAAACTGCGCGTGCTGCGCGCCAATAGCCGCGCGCCGAGTTCCGCCTCCAGGCGCTTGAGCGCGCTACTGGCCACCGCCGGCGCCAGATCCAGCGCGCGCGCAGCGGCGGACAGGCTACCGTTGTCCGCCGCGCTGACAAATACCGCAATATCTTCAAGTCTGGGCATCGCGCCACTCATGGTGATGGACCTTAACTCATCGCCGCACTCACACGAAAACGGCTCGCCAGCAACACCAGCTGACTGATCGTGTGGCGGGTCTGCTCCACGCTGGTCGACAACCGGTGCTGTGCGTTTTGCATTGAACTTGCCACCGTGCCGATCATACTCGTCTCGTCCGCGTGCGTGCGCCCGGTATCGGTCAGTTGGGCAATGGTGGCCAGCAAGGTTTGGACAATCTGCTGCACTTCCAGATTTTCCCCGGCGGACGCCTCGGCCAGCTTCAAGCCCTCTTCCAGGTGGTGCATTCCCTGTTGCATGGTTTGCACCGATTCATCGGCCTGCCCGCGCACGCGCTGAATCATTGTATCAATCTGCTTGGTCGACTGGCTGGTGCGATCCGCCAATTTGCGCACCTCGTCGGCGACCACGGCGAATCCGCGCCCGGACTCACCGGCGCGCGCGGCTTCGATCGCGGCATTCAAGGCCAGTAGATTAGTCTGGTTCGCGATCTCCTGAATCAGGTTGACCACTTGCCCGATCTCACGCGTGCTGGCGCCCAAGGCCTCAATGGTCTCGGCCGACTTGCCCACGGTCTCGCGGATCGTCAGCGTGCGCTCGCCAACCGCAGCCAATTGTTGCCGCGCCACCTGCTGCTGTTGCGCCATCGCGCTCTCCATGCCGTTGGCGTTCTGGCTGGCATTGTCGAGCACCACCAGTTGATTTTCCAGACCATCACGCGTGCGCTCTACGGTCTTAAACACCTGTTCGGTCGCCACCACGGTGGCGGTATTTTGCTCGGCCATGGCACTGTTGTGGCGCGCCAGTGTATGGCTGACGCGGATGACCTGGCCCAGCGTGGTATCAAGGTTATCAATCAAGCTATTGACCCACTGCGCCATCACCCCGGTTTCATCGGAACGTAACTGAGCGCGGTCAATCCGCATCGACAGGTTGCTATCGCCCTCGGCGATATTACGGATCATGTGCGACATGGCGCGCAGGCGCTGCGCCAGTGGTTTAGCGCTCATCTGGCGAAAACCCAACGCGCCCAGCAGCAATAATCCCAGCTCCATCACCCCCTGAGCCCAGGATGGCAACGCCAACAGGGTTTGCAGCCCCCAGCCGAGGCCCATCACCAACAGTTGCACCAGCACAAACGCGTTGAGCAGTTGAAAACTGACCGATCGGTAGCGGTAGACCTCCTCCAGATCGGCTTCGCACATCATGCCCCAGGTATCGAGCGACCCGGGCAATTGAAATGTCACCCCCTTACCGATCACGGGAATATGGCGATAGTCGGAATATCCTGGATAGGCAACTAATAAATTATCCCCATTACGGATGGTTTCGCGCACACCGGGGTGCAAGCGACCGGTGGCGGGATCATTAAAAATCAGCTCGAATTCAGTGTGCTTACTCACCTTGACGGTGCCAAAGGATGTCCGCACGCCATCCTTAAGGTTATCGCCGCCACTGAAAGTGCGATCTTCGAACCGAGAACGCGACAACGCGGTGCCGGGAGCAATCGCGGGGTTCAGTACCGACTGAACCATAAACAGATAATTATCGCCGGACTCATGAAAAATATGCCCGGCCTCGCGTTGAATCAAATCCCCCAAAACATCATTGGGAACCCGAGCGCACAGGCAGCCTATGATTTGGGCGCCATGGCGTATCGGCTGCATAAACAGCAGGGTGACCGCGTCGTGAAACCGGGAAGTACTCGCGCCCAACTTCAAGGTATCGTCATCCACATAGGGGCCATACAGCATGGGCGCGACCAGGGCGCGCTCCAGAACCGCAGAATTCGGCCCCTGCTGTCCGATGCGCCCCGAGGCGCTGGACGCTAACACCTGGTTATCCCGACTCAGAATAAACACCTCGGTCACGTCGGGCAGCTCGGACAATTGACCGCTCAAAACACTGAGACACGCATCAAGGCCCAGATTAGCCAGACGCTCCGCGCCGCCGTCGAGGTATTGCCACAGATGCTCGCTCCATTGTGTCAGGATTTTAATCCGCGTTTCGGCAAAGCTATTGAAGGTGCTTTCCATCGCCGGATAGCGATCGCGATTCAACCAGCACGAACGGCGCATAGCCCACTTACCGGTGCGGCCAAACCAGGGAAGCCAGTGTTGTTCTGACGCACTCAGTACCATGCGATTGCGGGATTGGGCCATGATGATTCCTTTGCCAGAAATGTTGCCGATTGTCACTGCGACAGATCATGCATAAATCATGCCAATTGCATTGCGATCTATCACTGTCACAAAGGACATCATGATGGCCAAACGCACCATATCAGTGCGAAATCTCGTTTCATTTCGGTGCAACACCCCCTCACGACAATCGAGAAAATGCGCCGACCCTCTTCAGTTTAAACACATGATTATTAATGAATAAAAAGTTAGCATTCCCGCAAAAAATCCAGCTATTCTAACCCGGTTGACATATTCCCCAGTTAGCCTGTATGGGATATTAACGAGACATTCCGCGTGCAAACTAGGTTGATCCACATCATTCTGCGCTGGTTGATCGTCAGCGCCCTATTCCTGGCGACACCGGTGTGCGCAATGGACACCCTGCGCGTACTCGCTTGGCCGGGCTATGCCGACCCGGATGTGGTGCGGGCGTTTGAACAACGCTATCAAGCGCATGTGGAAGTGACCTTTGTCGGCGCCGATGAAGTGCTGTGGCAACAAATGCACGCCGAGCATGGCCAGTTATTTGATGTGGTGGCGGCGAATAGCGCGGAAATGCAGCGCTATACCCGTGAAGGGCTGCTCGCGCCGCTGGAACTGAGCGCGCTGCCCAATACACGCAAACAATTGCCGCGCTTTCAGGCGCGCGCGTCGATTCCCGGCTTAATTCACGATGGGCGGGTCTACGCCATCCCCTATACCTATTCCACCATGGGGCTGATCTACGACCGACGACAATTCAGCCAGGCGCCGCAATCAATGAACGCCATGTGGGATCCGCGCTTTCGGCAAAAGGTCCTGGACTTCAATAGCGCGGAACACAATTTCTCGTTTACCGCGCTCACACTGGGCATCCGCGCGCCGTTCAATCTCAGCCCGGCACAACGCGCGCGCGCGGCGCAACGACTGATTGCGCTGCGGCGCAATGTTCTCACCTATTACAACCAGCCAGAAGAAGCGACCGAGCTGTTTGTACACCACAAGGTCGCCCTGATGTTTGGCAATTACGGCACGCAGCAGTTAAGCCTGCTGCGCCGGGCTGGCGCCGATGTCGGCTATGTCATCCCCAAAGAGGGCGCGCTGGCCTGGCTGGACTGCTGGGCGATGACCCGCGCGGCGCGCAATCGCGTGCTGGCGCAAAACTGGATCAATTACATGCTGGACCCCTGGGTCAGCGGCTTGTTGACTCAACGCCAGGGCTTGGCCAATACGCTGACGGCGTCCACCGATCTCACCCCGAATGCCAAAATTATCTGGCTGGAGCCGGTCGTCGATACCGCAGAGCGCGAAGCCCTATGGCAAAAAATCATTTCGGGCGACCGCCCGAGGAGCTTCTGAACCATGCGCTCGGGGCTCGGGGTCAAATTAGCGATTTTGATGGCGGCGATCGGGATTCTGGCCTCGGGGCTGACCGGTTACTACGCCTACTCGAAAAATCGCATCATGCTGGTCGATGCGGCGCAGCGTAACTTATTGACCTCGACCCAGTTACTGAACCGCCGGATGTCGAGCGCGTTGAATGAGTTTGCCGCCGATGCGCTGTTTATGGCCAACTTACCGGCGGCGGCAAAATCGGCGACGGGTGACGCCGGGGCCAAGACCCGGTTGTATTACGTGTTTAATGCCTTATTGGCCGCGCATCCAGAATACTTGCAACTGCGGCTGATTAGCGCGCGCCAACACGGTCTGGAACTGGTGCGGGTCGACCGTGACCAGCAAGGTTTAGTGCGTGTTCAGGGCCAGAGACTGCAAGAAAAGGGAACCTTCCCTTATGTCTTCGAAACCCTGCCCTTGGCCACGGGCCAGATCTATCTGTCGCGCATCAGTATCAATCATGAATATGGCGCGCACGCGGCCGAAGGGCAGCCGACACTGGTCATAGCCACCCCGGTGGTCGGCCCAAGCGGCACCTGCGCGGTCGTGGTGATCAACGTCGAGCTGGCCAGCCTTCTCAAAATGCTACAAGCCGACTTACCTAATCATTTCCAGCTTTATCTGGCCAATAACTGGGGCGACTTTCTGATTCACCCCGACCCCTCCCAGACCTTTGGCTTTGATCGTGGACGGCGCATCCTGATGCAGGATAGTTTCCCCGCCACGCAAGCGCTGTTTAATCACAGCAGCCCCAGTCTGGTGATCAATGGACTAGAGGATCCCGTCCAGGCCCGCGATCAAGTAGTGGCCTTTGTGCGCAAACCCTATGGCCAGCCCGAGCAAAAACAGTTTGTAGTCCTGGGTTTGGCGCAACCGCTCAGAGATGTACTGACCGGCGCCAATTCACTTGGCAAGAGCATTGTGCGCATCGTGCTAGCCTTCAGTATCATCTCCATCGCCCTGTCGATGCTGTTTTCACGCGCCCTGACCCAGCCGCTGAACATGCTGGCGCATGCCGCCACACGCTTTTCCAGCGAGCGCGCGCTCGAAGCGTTGCCGCTGGATCGTACCGATGAAATCGGCATCCTGGCGCGTTGCTTCGATCGCATGCGCAGCCAAATCAAAAGTCATATGGCCACCCAGTACGAAACTCAACAAAAACTGGCCTACCTGGCGCACCACGACCAACTCACCGGCTTACCGAATCGCATGCTGTTTTTCCAACGACTTGAACTGGCCATTGGCAACGCGCGGCTGCGCAATGAACACTTGGCGGTGCTATTCGTCGACCTCGATCATTTCAAGGAAATTAATGACCAGCTGGGTCATGTCATGGGCGACCAGGTATTACAGATGGTGGCGCAACGCTTGCAGAACATGGTGCGCGCCAGCGACACGGTGGCGCGTCTGGGGGGCGATGAATTCATCCTGCTGATGGAGGGAATTCCCGAGCCGAGCGCGCTGAACGCGATTATCGACAAGCTCGCAACCAGCTTGAACGCAGTCATGGCATTAGAACAACAGTCGGTACGAATTGGCGCCAGCATTGGCATCAGCCTGTTCCCGCAAGATGGCGATACCCCGGAGGCGCTGATTCATCACGCCGACCAGGCGATGTATCAGCGCAAATCCCAGGGCCGGCACATGGCCTGCTTCGATCAGCCCGGTTGACGCGTGCAACACGACGTATGCCGAATGCCAACCATGTTGGGATTCGCTTGCGCTCATCGCCAACCTACATATGTTTGCTTGAATCTGTGTAAAAATAGGCGATTCGCCCGACACCGACCGCTCCACCGTCCTCTGGAATACTCATGCTGATTGCTCACCTGCCGTTGCACGTACTCGTCCTCATTGCCGCCGCCGGCCTGTATGCCGGCATTCAAAACACGCTGGCGGGAGGGGGCTCGTTCATCACTTTCCCCGCGCTGCTGCTGGCGGGCCTCAACCCGCTGGCCGCCAATATGACCTCGACCATTGCCCTGTTTCCCAATCAAATGACGTCTGCCTTTGCCGGACGACGCTTGGCCGGCGGCGTCGGTTCGGTGTCGCTGCGCGGCTTGATGCTGGTCAGTCTGATTGGCGGGATACTGGGCGCATTGCTGCTGCTGTCGACCCCGGTCAGTATCTTTACCCGGCTGGTGCCTTGGCTCGTTCTGTTTGCCACCACGATGTTCGCCTGGGGCAGCTTCGGCCACAAGCCTAAGGCCGATGCCAAGACCCAGATACCGGGCAGTGTCATGTTGCTGGTTCAGGGTTTGATCGCGATTTATGGCGGCTATTTCGGCGGGGGGATTGGATTTCTCATGCTGGCGGCATTGACCATCGCCGGCCAACAGGTGCGTATGGCTGGCGCCACCAAGAACGCGCTCGCCATGGTGATGAACGCCTCGGCGGTTGCGATTTTCGCCTTCTCACCCTTGATCAACTGGGCGGCGGCAGTGGCGCTCGGCATCGGCGGCATCGGCGGCGCGGTGGTCGGCTCCTGGCTGATGCACCGGCTGCCGGAGCGTCAACTGCGCGGCTTTGTGGTCTTGGTCGGCGGGCTATTGACCGTATGGTTGTTCGTGCGCGGCTAAGGCCCCCCTACCGCACCTCGCGCATGTCGTCGCGGCTGATCTGCAACTTGATGCGCGTGCCGCTCGCCAGTAAATCGCTGGCGTTGCGGTTGATGCGATCCACAATCAAGGTCGCGCCGCCGCTCTCCACCTGATAGCGCACCACGTTGCCCAGCAACTGACGCTGACGGATGGTGGCGTTCAGGGTGTTGCGACTGTCGCTATCGCTGGCCAGCACGTGAATCGCCTCGGGGCGAATCGCCAAATGGCCATTGATTTCCAGGTTAAACAGCGCGGCGCTCTGTTGTGGATTCAACAGGTTATAGTTCCCCATGAAGCGCGCGACAAACTCGGTGGCCGGTTGGGTGTACACGATCTCAGCCGCCCCCTCCTGCTCCACCTTGCCCTGATTCATGACAAAAATCCGATCCGACAGGGTCAGCGCTTCTTCTTGGTCATGCGTCACAAAAATCGTGGTCAGGCCAAGCCGGCGCTGAATCTCGCGAATCTGGTCGCGCAAACTCTTGCGGATGCGCGCATCCAGCGCGGATAACGGCTCATCCAGCAGCAAAAAACGCGGCTCGACCACCAGGGCGCGCGCCAAGGCGACACGCTGGCGCTGCCCGCCGGACAGTTGATTCGGGTAATGCCCCTCCTTGCCGTCCAGCTCGACCAGACGGATCACATCGGCCACTTTGCGCGCAATATCTTCATTCGAGCGCTTCTGCATCTTCAGGCCGAATGCAATATTCTGCTGTGCATTCATATTGGGAAATAAGGCATAGCTCTGGAATACCATGCCGATGCCGCGCTTTTGTGCCGGGGTATGGGTGAGGTCATGCTCGCCGACACGGATACTGCCGGCGTTCGGGGTTTCAAACCCGGCAATCATCCGCAACACCGTGGTCTTGCCGCAGCCCGATGGGCCCAGCAGGGTGACAAACTCACCGGCCTCTAACTTCATATTGAAGTCGTGCACCACCGTGTGTTTGCCGTATTGTTTATTCAGATGTGCGATTTCGAGAAATGCCATGATTTGGTTTCCGTCTCAGTGCGCGTCGGCGGCACTGGCCGACAAAGCTTTATTGTTGCGCGCCACGACCTGCAACAGGCCCATGGCCGCCCAGGTCACCAGGAAGGCGATAATCGCCAGCGCCGCCGGCTCATAGGCGCGATTGGCGCCGATCAGCTGCAAGTAAGGTCCAAAGGCCGGCCGCGCCAGCAAGCTGGCCAGGGTGAACTCGCCAATCACAATGGCGAAGGTCAGAAAGGCCCCGGACAGAATCGAGGTTTTCAAATTAGGGAAGATCACTTTGAAGATAATCGTGCTCCATCCGCTGCCCAGACTCTGCGCCGCTTCGGTCAGGGTCAGAACATCCATGGCCCCCAGTCCGGTATCCACCGAACGATACAAATAGGGCAGCGCCAGGGTGACATAACCGCACACCAGCAACAGATCGGTGCCATGGGTATTGCCGGTCAGCGGTAGCCAGGCGTTGCTGCCATACATGCGCAAGTAACCAAAGACAATCACAATCGCTGGAATCACCAGCGGTAACAAAGTAATAAACTCAATGATCGGGCGCAGCCGCGGCAATTTCAGCCGTACCCAGTAGGCGGTCGGTACCACCAGTAAAATTCCGAACACAATCGTCAACAGGGCCATTACGGTCGAATAGGCGAAGCTTTGCTGAAATCCGGAATCACCCAATACCACCCGGTACGCGGCGAAGCTATAGCCTTCGCGCCGCATTTTCAGACTGAATACAAAAGTGGCGATCAACGGTAACAAGAAATAGCTGGCGCCCAACAACATGGCCAGCCAAGCGCCAACGCGCGATGAGCCCGATTTCATGCGCGCCCCCTTTCTGCCCGGGTTCTGAGCCAGATATAGCCCGCATTCGATAGCCCGGTCACCAGCACCATCCCCAAGGCCAGGGCATAGCCCAGGTTCGGGTCATGCAGCACATCGCCGCGAATTTGCGCATACAGCAGAATGGTGACGATATTCAGCGAGCTGCCGGTCAGAGCATATGCCGTCGCCACCGCGCCGAAGGCATTGGCAAACAGCAATAGCGCCGCGCCCATGATGCTCGGCCACAGCACCGGTAGCGCCACATAGCGCCAATAGGCGAAACTCGAAGCCCCCAAGCTCTCGCACGCCTCGCGCCATTCGGTTTTCAAGCCGTCGATCGCCGGCGCGATAATCAGCACCATCAAGGGAATCTGAAAATACAGATAGGTCAGGGTCAGGCCGGCAAAGCTTAAAATACTGAAGCCACTGGCATACAGGTCGACGTCAAAAAATTTATGCAATAGCACGGTCACCAAGCCCATGCGCCCCAAAGTCGACAAGAACGCGAACGCTAGCGGTACACCGGCAAAATTTGAAGCCACGCCGGAGAATGTCGCCAAGGTCGGGCGAATCCACTGGGGCAAACCGCCACGAATCGCGGCCAGCGCCAGCATCAGTCCGATCAGTGAGCCCAGCAGCGCCGAGGCGGCACTGACATACAGACTGATACGGTAAGCATCCAGCACATTCGGCTCGAATAAGTGCGCCAGATTACTAAAGGTAAAATGCCCCGCCGCATCCTGAAACGCGCCAATCAGCAAATACCCGGTCGGCAGCAACAGAAACAGCATGGCAAATAGCAAAAACGGCAACACGCCCAACCAGCTCAGCGCCGACCCGCGCAGCCTGCTGCGACGCGCCCCACATGGAGCCGGAACCGCCAAAGCGTCAGAAGAAACAGTCATAAGTACTCTCGCCAAAAATGAAACACGGGCGGCAGCCCGTGTTCGTTTGATCGCGTCGCCGGGAATTCTTGGGCGCGTAGGTTGGCGGTGAGCAACGCGAACCCCAACATTGCCCGCGTTAACCAGAGGTCTCGTTGGGGTTCACCTTCGGTTCACCCGCCAACCTACCCATCACTTGACGCTACTGCCGACCGTGGCATCCCACTGCTTGGAAATCTGAGCCTTATAGGTCTCTTGCTGCGCAACCGTCGGGAACACCGCTTTTTTATACGCGGCGGCATCCGGCAATTTGTTCAGCAACTGGGCCGGAATTTGATGGTGCGCGGACAGATCCTGGAAGCGGATCGGATGGCAATAGCCCTTCAGCCAAGCCAACTGACCTTCGTTCGAGTACAGATATTCCATCCACAGCTTGGCGGCGCTCGGGTGCGGCGCGTACGCGCTGATCCCCTGGGTGTAAACCCCCGCGACCACGCCGCTCTTCGGAATAATCACCGCCACCTTGGGGTTGCCCTGCAGGGTGTCGCGATCCGCCAGCGCGTTATAGTCCCAACGCACGATAATCGGCGTGGTGCCCTGCGCCAGCGATGCCGCTTTGCCGATCACCGGCACAAAATTGCCGCTCTTGTTCAGTTGCGCGAAATACTGCAAACCGGCATCGCCCGCCTTGTTCACATCGCCCCTGGCGCGTGACAGCCCGGCGGCGAAGACCCCTTGAATCGCTTGGTTGGCCGCGCGCGGATCACCGGCCAAAGCCACGGCATTGCGATACTCCGGTTTCAGCAAGTCAGACCAGTCGCTCGGCAGCTTGCTGACCAGGTCCTGATTGACCTCCAGCGCCAACACCCCGTAGTAATCGCCATACCAGTAACCGTCTTTGTCCTTGAGCGCAGCTGGAATGGTGTTCCATGTGGCCACCTTGTACGGCTGCAGCAGACCGGCGGCCTTGGCTTGCGCGCCAAACGACAAACCGACGTCGATCACGTCGGGAGATTGCGGTCCTTTATTATCGCGATTGGCTTTGATGGCTTCGAGCTCGTCGCCCGAGCCCGCATCCGGATTCAACTCATTCACTTTGATGCCGTATTTGGCTTCAAACCCGGCGATCACATTGCCATAACCACACCAATCATGCGGTAAGGCAATCACGGTCAGTTGTCCCTCGCTCTTGGCGGACTTGATCAGGCTATCCAGGTTCTGGGCCATCGCTGCGCCAGCCACCAGAGGCAATGCGCCGATCACGGCGCGGGCAATCATTTTTTGCATGTTCCCATCCTCGAGACGATCAATTGGTATTGTCTGAAGAGAATAGAACGCCACCATGACATTTGAATGACAGATTCACGACGAAGTCATGACGCTTGGGTTTCAGATCGAATCGTGCGTGTATAGACCATCAGAAGGGGTAAAACAGAACGCCGTAGCGGGAGCTACGGCGTTGAGGAACCAATCAGACCAGCAAGGATATCAGCGTGCCAACCGTCAAGGCGGCCACCATGATGCGCCCCGCATTGTAGTACTCGTCGGGCTTCTCAGCCTTCTTCTGCTCCGGCGGCACTAAACCGACGGCGCCATAGGCAAACGACTTGACCGGCGATGAGGTTTCTTTGCCACTACCGTCCTTATCGCTAGCGTCACTCCCCGCCGTCGCGGCATCCTTGGGCGCGGCGGCCTGTGCTTGCGCGCCGGCAGATGGCGTAGCGGCGGCTGGCGTGTCTTCTTTAGACGCCGCGGCTGCCTGCTTGCCGTCTTGCGACAACTCGACTTTGGTGCTGGGCTCGACAGCGTCATCCGCCGCGCCGTTATTGGATCCAGACGCGGGAGGTGTGGATGTGCGGGCGACAGCCGTGCGATCCAACGACGGATCGTACGCGGGATTGCTTGCGCTATTAATCTCCATAGAACCCCCTCTCTGTGCGAGTCTTGTTCATTTTACAAGAAAATTATCGACCAACCAGGGAAATTCTTAAGTTTATTTGTACGAAGCCATCAAAATCAGCCGCTTCCTTCGACAGATATTGCCGCATTCAGTAGAACCCGCGTTGCAAGCAGGGATTGCGAGGACCTATCATTGCGGCCTGAAGCTTTCCGGAAGCACCATCACCACGGCGCGGCTACAGTGTAATCTGCTAAGCTGCCTTATATCAGAATGCATATTGTTACCCATATAGGCCCAGAATTTCATGAGCACACCCGACAGTGACGGCATCCGGCCCGATGTGCCGGTTTCAGCGCGCATCCGTGCCCGGCTGCAAGCCGCGGACAAACGTTTTCACGCCAATGACAACATCGCTGACTTTATTCAGGATGGAGAATTGGACGCATTGCAGAGCGAAGTGCAGCAACACATGCAGGCGCTGCTCTCCAGCCTGGTCATTGATACCGAGAATGACCATAACTCGCTGGAAACCGCCAAGCGCGTGGCCAAAATGTATGTCCGTGAAGTTTTTCGTGGCCGCTACGTGGCGATGCCCGCTAGTACCGAATTCCCCAATGTCGAACAGCTGAACGAGCTGATGATTGTTGGACCGATTACGGTGCGCAGCGCATGTTCACACCACCTGTGCCCGATCATGGGCAAAGTTTGGGTAGGCGTCATGCCTAATGAACATTCCAACTTGATTGGCTTATCGAAATACGCGCGCCTGATCGAATGGGTGATGTCCCGGCCACAGATCCAGGAAGAAGCGGTATCGCAAATGGCTGAGCTGCTGATGAAAAAGCTGCAACCCGACGGGCTGGCGATTGTGATGGAAGCTGATCATTTCTGCATGCACTGGCGTGGCGTCAAAGACAGTCAAAGCAAAATGATTAACAGCGTAATGCGCGGTTCGTTCCTGCGCGACGCCAACTTGCGCCGCGAGTTTCTGTCGTTGATCAATCCAAGGGGATAATTATGCTGGTCCGTTTGATTTACGCCAGTCGCTCGCCGCAAGCGATAAGCAATAAGCTGGTGGAAAGTATTCTATCGGCGTCACAGGTCAACAATCCGGACAGCGGCATCACCGGTCTGTTGTGCTACAGCCAGCAGGTCTTTGTCCAGGCAATCGAAGGTGGTCGCGACGAGGTTAATCAGTTATTTCAGCGACTGGCCAAAGACCCACGCCATACCGATGTCACCTTGCTGCAGTACCAGGAAATCACCCAACGGCGCTATGCCAACTGGTCAATGGCGCGGGTGGCGCTCGATAAGCTCAACATGTCACTGTTGCTGCGCTACTCCTCAGCGCCCTCCCTGGACCCATTCAGGCTGAGCGGAGAAAGCACCGCGCTACTACTTGAAGACCTAGCCGATTCCGGCGCCTTGGGCACCCGTGGCTAAACCAGACACGGCAGGCCGCGAGGCCCGCCGAAAATGGTTGATTCTGTTCGAACTCAAGACAGACGCAGTGCGAGTTGCGCCACGCGCTGCCCCAACAGGCGCGCGGTTTCAAGGTCACCGGCGCGCGGCGCCTCATCGGGCGACGCATCCGATGGAGAAATCGCCAACGCACCAGCAAACCCCGCGGTCCAGTTGACGTCCGCCGGGCCATGCGCTTTGGTGTTCGACGGCATCAAACCAGTGCCAACCCAGATCTGACCATGCTGCTGCGACAGGGTAAACAGATAATTGATGGTGCTGCCCTTATCTCCATTCACCGACGCCGAGTTGGTAAAGCCCGCGGCCAGTTTGTCCTTCCACTGTTGAGAGAACCACGGCTTGGAAGAGGCATCGGCAAACTTCTTGAACTGCCAGGCCGGCCCCCCCATATAGGTTGGTGAACCGTAAATAATCGCGTTAGCTTTAGTCAGGGCGTCCAGGGCGCCATCGGCTAAATTGCCCTCGGCATCAATGGGGTATACCCGGACATCGACACCATTCACCCCGGCCGCGCCAGCACGAACGGCTTCGGCCTGTTTGGCGGTATGGCCATAACCGCTGAAAAACACAATGGCAACTGTAGTCATCTGACAACTCCTTATGTGGGTCGATCGAGACAGCGATTGAGATCTTTACAGCCTATCCTGGGCGGATTGTTTGTTTATAGACTATCAGTATGATATTTGTATAACGAGCCGCGGCACCAAATCTTGCCGCCGCTGAAAATAACCCGTTCAGAGGATCCCTTGCATGCAAACGACCGCCCCGGCCGCGCTCTATCTGGACGATCTACATGTGGGCCAGACGTTCTCCAGCGCCAGCTACGCCCTTGACGCCACGGCCATCAAAGCTTTCGCCGCCCAATTTGACCCACAGCCATTTCATTTGGATGAGATTGCGGCTCAAGACACTTTATTTTCCGGTTTGGCCGCCAGTGGCTGGCATACCGCGGCGATTACCATGCGCTTGATGGTTCTTGGGGGCTTGCCTATTTCCGGCGGGATTATCGGCGCTGGAGCCGAAATCAGTTGGCCGCGCCCCACGCGCCCGGGGGATATTCTTCAGGTCGACAGCGAGGTATTAGCGCTCACGCCGTCACGTTCACGCCCCGAGCGCGGCATTGCCACGCTGCGTAGCATCACGCGTAATCAGCGGGGTGAAACCGTACAGATTCTCACATCCAAATTAGCCATGCCGCGCAAAACCGATCAGGTGTAGTACCGAGACAAGCACTGTTCGGGAAGTCGAATCGCGACGCCCTATGCAATTCGGCAACCCGAACAGCTCATTTAGTGAAATTATTTTATAATATTAAATATCAACAACTTAAACCACAATAAAACCTGCCTCAACCTGGCACGAACCGTGCTCTACTCTAAGCCTGACGGCAAAACCATAAGATGGGACGCATGCCCTTCATCCCCGAAGCGGCAACGGAGATCCCCACGGCGCCGTCCAGCACCCACACTACACAGATAAGCCGAACTCCGTCGGATGCCCATCCGCACGGGGTAAGCCGTGCGCCACAACCGCATGTCGGCCAGAAAATGGAGATTGAATGAAAACCAACAGAATCACTCTATGGGTCGTCTTGGCGCTCCTATTGGGTATCGCGGTCGGTTACGCTTGTCATACCTCACTGGATGCCAAAACCGCAAAAGGCGTCAGCGACAATTTCTCACTGCTGACAGATATTTTCTTACGCATGATTAAAATGATCATCGGCCCGCTGATCTTTGCAACCTTGGTACACGGTATTGCCAGCAGCGATTCCAAGTCGGTGGGACGGGTAGGCCTGAAAGCCATGGCCTGGTTCATGGCCGCTTCGCTGGTTTCACTGTTTCTTGGCCTGCTGTTCGTCAACGTACTGCAACCTGGCGTCGGCTACACCCTGCCGTCAGCCGCGACCGCTAACGCCGCGACCATCAAGACCAATGCGCTCAACCTGAAAGACTTCATTGCTCACATGTTCCCGAAAAGCTTCTTCGAGGCCATGAGTAATAACGAAGTGCTGCAGATTGTCGTGTTCTCGCTATTCTTTGGCTTTGCCATCAATAACATCAAGGACAAGGTCCCGCACGCGCTGATCAATACCTTGGGCGATATCTCGCGCGCCATGCTCAAAGTCACCGCCATTGTGATGTGCTTTGCACCGTTTGGGGTGTTTGGCGCGGTCGCTTCAACCATTACCGTGGATGGCCTGGGTGTACTGACGGTGTATGCCCGCTTCCTGGGCTGCTTCATCCTGGCAACCATGACGCTATGGGCGTTGCTGGTTGGCGCTGGCTACTTCTTCCTGGGACGCGCGGTATTCGCATTGTTGAAAAGCATGCGCGCGCCGTTCCTGCTGGGTTTCGCCACGGCCAGTTCTGAAGCCGCTTATCCGAAGGTCTTGGAACAGCTGGAAAAATTTGGCGTCAGCGAAAAAATCGCGGGCTTTGTGCTGCCGCTGGGTTATTCGTTCAACCTCGACGGCTCGATCATGTATTCGTCGTTTGCCGCCTTGTTTATCGCCCAGGTTTATAACATTCCGATGTCGCTGGGTGACCAGATCACCATGTTGCTGGTGCTGCTGGTAACCAGCAAGGGTATCGCCGGCGTACCGCGCGCGGCGCTGGTTGTGGTTGCGGCGGTCCTGCCGATGTTCCATCTGCCGGAAGCGGGTGTGCTGCTGCTGCTGGGCATCGACCACTTCATGGATATGTTCCGTACCGCGACCAATGTGATCGGCAATGCCATCGCCACCACAGTCGTCGCACAATCCGAAAAAGCCATTTCAGCGCCGCAAGACGAAGCGCTGATCGCAGTGGCCAGTCAAGAAGCCTAAACGGCAACCCCCTCTAGGTACAATGCCCAGAGGGGGTTTGCCATTCAACAGTAAAGCCGTTATTGTTGCCCCACCCTTCCCGCCTATTTTCTATTACTCGTCATGTTCAAGCGCGGTTCTCTGCTGGGCCCAATCCGATTCTTGGTTCTGACCCTTATATGGGTCGCCGCCAGCAGCATTGCCGTATACAACGCCAGCGTCTCTACTTCACTCGCCGAACTTGCCAGCGGGGCGGATCAACGGTTGGAACTTTACGCCGCGAGTTTGGATAGTGAACTCGCGCAGTTTTCACGACTACCCGGCATCCTTGGCCTGGCGCCAACCATCGACACGCTATTGTTTCAACCCAACAATCGGGCGCGGCAGCAGTCAGCTAATCGCTACCTGGAAATCCTGGCCAAACGCACTGGCGCGCGCGTGATCTATATTCTCGATCAGCGCGGCACCGTGATCGCCACCAGTAACTGGCGACAAGCGGATAGTTATCTCGGCGAAAGCGATGCGTTTCGCCCCTATTTCCAAGAGGCGATTCATGGCCATCCGAGCCGCTTCTTCGGTATCGGCACCACCCAGAGCGAGCCCGGCTATTATCTTTCCGAAGCGCTGTTGCATGGCTCGACCCCGGTCGGCGTCGCCGTGGTTAAAATCAGTCTGGCCGGGTTGGAACACACCTGGGCCGCCAGCCGGGCTCAGGTTTGGATCAGTGACGCCAACCACGTCATCATTTTGTCGTCGCGTCCCGAATGGAAATTCGCCACGCTGGGCGCTCTGAGCCCACTAGCAGAGCGTCAATTCGAGCAAAGCCGGCAGTACAATCGACTGACATTGCATCCGTTAAATCTGCTCACAGTACAAACGCTGGATAATAGCGCGCGCATCGTGCGCTGGACTCCAAAGCTCGACAGGTTCCTAGCCAAGACCCGGCGCTTACCGGGCAGCCGGTGGCAACTGACCTTGCTGATCGGGCTCAGCTCGATGTACAACCTGGCGTTCATCCGCGCGGCGCTCGCCGGGGTGCTATGCGCATTACTGCTGACCGGCTTGTTTCTACTCAATGAACGCCGTCGCCGTATCCGCGATCAACTGGTGGCGCGTCATGCGCTGGCGCAGGCTTACGTAGAACTAGAGCATAAAGTCGCGGAACGAACCGCGGATCTCTCGCAAGCTAACCTGCAACTACAAGACCAGATCGCTGAGCGTGTGCGCGCGCAACACCATCTACAACAAACTCAAAGCGAGCTGCTGCAAGCCGGAAAACTTGCGGTTATTGGTCAATTGTCGACGCAAATCGCGCATCAGCTTAATCAGCCCCTGGCCGCGCTACGCACGCTGTCGGGCAATGCCATCAAATATATGGCGCGCGGCAATCTGGCCACCGCCAGCAGCAACCTGGAAACCATTGGCCAGTTAGTCGAGCGCATGGGAAAGATCACCGGTTCATTACGCGCGTTTGCCCGTAAATCGACGGATGGCGCGGCCAACGCCCATCTGGGGCGGACATTGGATAGCGCGCTATTTTTAATGGAGCAACGCATCCTCCAGAGCCATGCGCGTATCGTGCGCGTCAGCGCCGATGAAAACCTTGTGGTACGCTGCGACCCCAACCTGCTGGAGCAAGTCTTGGTCAATCTACTGGCCAATGCACTGGATGCGCAGCAGGAACTACCAGAGACCGTGATCGAGATCCACTGTGTAGAGCGCGCGCACGACATCATGCTTGCGCTGCGCGACCATGGCCCGGGACTCTCCGCCGCCAGCCTCGAACATTTATTTGAGCCCTTTTTCACCACCAAGCCGGCGGATGCCGGACTAGGCCTGGGATTGGTACTATCACTCAGCATTATCAATGCCGCGGGCGGTACACTCACGGCAGACAACCACCCCGAGGGTGGCGCCTTATTTTGTTTGACCCTACCGGAAGCCAACAAGGAGGCCACCGATGTCTGATGGTTTGACGGTACTGATCGTAGAAGACGACCCCAATGTTCGTCTGGGTTGCCAGCAAGCGTTCGAGCTGGAAAACATCCCAGTGATTGCGGTGGACTCAGCCGAAGAAGCGGCGCAATGGGCGGTGCCGGGGTTTGCCGGCGTGGTGGTCTCCGATATTCGCCTGCCAGGCAGTGACGGCATGGCCTTGCTGAATCTACTGCGCGCGCGCGATAGCGCGCTGCCGGTGATCTTGATCACCGGGCACGGCGATGTCGGGCTGGCAGTGCAGGCGATGAAAAGCGGCGCCTACGATTTTATCGAAAAGCCATTTTCATCCGAGCGCCTGGTGGAAGTCGCGCGCCGCGCGCTGGAGCAACGCAGGCTGGCGCTTGAAGTGGTTAAATTGCGCCAACAGTTGCAGAACAAAGTCAGCCTGGAATCGCGTCTGATTGGTCAATCGCCCGCGATTCTACGCATCCGCGCATTGATTGCCGATCTAGCCGACACCTCGGCCAATGTGCTGATTCACGGTGAAACCGGCACCGGCAAAGAATTGGTGGCGCGCTGCCTGCATGAAGCCAGCTCGCGCCACGCGCAACCGTTTGTCGCGCTCAACTGCGGCGGGCTAAGTGAAAGCCTGTTCGACAGCGAAGTCTTCGGGCACGAGGCCTATGCCTTTACCGGCGCGCAAAAGCGACGGATCGGCAAAATCGAGCACGCGGCCAGCGGCACCCTGTTTTTTGATGAAATCGAAAGCATGCCGCTGCCGCAGCAGGTCAAACTGCTGCGCGTATTACAGGAGCGCACACTGGAGCGACTGGGGTCCAACACCCCGATTCCGATCGACTGCCGAATCATCGCCGCCAGCAAAGCCAATCTCAAGCTTCTGGGAGACAGCGGCCAGTTTCGCGCCGACCTGTATTACCGCTTGAATGTGGTCAGCCTGGAGCTACCGCCACTGCGCGCGCGACGCGAGGATATTGCGCAACTGTTTGAGCATTTTCTGCTGCAAGCCGCCGCGCGTCACAACCGCGTGGCGCCAACCCTCAGCGAGGAAGAACAAGCGGCGCTAGTGGCCCACGACTGGCCCGGTAATGTACGCGAACTGCGCAATGTGGCCGAGCGCTTCGCCTTGGGCGTACACAGCCCACTTCAGCAGGATGCGCCGGAAAGCGAGACACCCTCGTTAGCCCAGAGCGTTGAAGACTTCGAGCGCGTACTGATTGCCGAAGCGCTACGACGGCACGACGGCAATCTCAGCCGCGCCAGCGTGGCGTTGAAAACCGCTAAAACCACGCTATTCGACAAAATCAAGAAGTACCAGCTATGAAACCGCCCGCCGCGCCCAGCCCCCTTCCCCAACACGCGCTCTACGCCGCCATCGCCACCGTGGTCGCCGGCATCCCGCCGGGGCGCGTGATGAGCTATGGCGCGGTGGCGCGCGCGGCCGGCTTTCCACATCATGCGCGCATGGTCGCCCGCGCGCTGGCGCAATCGCCGCAAGCGCTACCCTGGTTTCGTGTCGTGAACCATCAAGGCGGAATCTCGCCACGCGGACTCAATGGAGAGGATGACTTGCAGCGTTTACTGCTCGAAGAGGAAGGACTGGAGTTCGATGCGCGCGGACGGATCAACATGGCTCGCTCAAGCTGGCAACCCGATGAGCAAACCCCGCCGCGCCGCGCTTAAAAATGTCGGCTGTAGCGCAAGCTGACAATCTCCGCGCCCGGGTTCGGTTGCTTGAGCCCTCCATTAGAAAAATGGGTCAAGTTCAAGCTGATCTCATTGGCCCCCACTTGATAGCCTACGCCGATACGATCCTCAAACTGTGCGTGGGTGTCCAGATTGTAGTCGTAACGCCATTGAGTATTTGTCAGGTAAGCCACCCCGACGCCTCCCTCAATGAACCAGCCATGCGCGGGCTTTGCCTGATATCTCAGCACCGGAGACACCATCACGCGCCATGAATTTTCGCCATGCGAATGGGTATAACCAAGAGCGGTGTCCAAACGCGTACTGAACGCACCGTCGCGCCACTGCCACGGTAACTGCCATCCCACGCCAGCCTCGACATCGTCGATCCAGTGAGCGCCATTGGGGTGAATCAGATCCCCGCCTTGCAGATAAACCAGATCCGCCGCCCACGCCCCCCGGGCATAGAGCATCAAGACCAACACCCCCGCCAGACTCGCCGTTTTGCGCCGCATCATCGCCCCCTTTTTGTGCTTATTGGGCCAGAAGTCGTGAACACACTCTGCACGTCCGCCGCGCAGCTTGTTTTTAAAATATAAGATTAATTTTTGGCGGCTGCCAAGGCGGGACATCAAGTTAGGCTAAGGGCCCTCAGAACAACACCCGCGAGCGCGGGTGTTGTTAGCCAGCAGTTTCTCGAGAGCTTAACGCGCGCGCTCTAATACCCGGCGGCTCACGTCCAGGGTCACCTGGGCGCGCTCGCCGAGCGCGCCCATACCATGCGCGGCCAACTGCTCAACCAAGGCGGGAATCGTTGAGCCATCCAGGCCATAGTCCGATAGGCGGGTTGGCAGCCCCATGCGCTCGAAGAACGCCCGAGTCGCGGCAATCGCGCCATCAATGCGAGCTTCTTCATCGCCCTCGCGGATATCCCAGACTCGGTCGGCGAATTGCAACAACTTGTCATGTTTCTCGACACGCCGCTCTTCCAGCATTGCCGGCAGCACAATCGCCAAGGTCTGACCATGATCCAGACCGTGCATGGCGGTCAATTCATGACCCAGCATATGCGTGGACCAATCCTGTGGAACCCCTGAGCCGATCAAGCCATTGAGCGCCATCGTCGCGCTCCACATCACATTCGCGCGCACCGCGTAATTCTCGGGCTCAAGCAACAGCTTCGGCCCCTCTTCGATCAAGGTCAGCAGCAAACCTTCGGCGAAGCGATCCTGCACCTTGGCATCCACCGGGTAGGTCAGATACTGTTCGGCAATGTGCACAAAGGCATCAACCACGCCATTGGCGGTCTGCTTGGTGGGCAAGCTATAGCACACAGTGGGGTCCAGTACCGAAAAGCGCGGTTGCACATGCGGCGTTTTAAAAGCCAGTTTTTCACCACTGGACTTGCGACTGATCACCGCGCCGCAATTCATCTCCGAACCAGTGGCGGGCAGGGTCAATACACAGCCCAGCGCTACCGCGTCCTGAATCCCAGCGCCATGTTGTTGCACGAAATCCCAGGCTTCACCCGGGAAGCGAAGCGCCGCGGCGATAAACTTAGTGCCGTCGATCACCGACCCGCCCCCCAGAGCCAGCAAGAAATCGATGTTGTGCTGGCGCGCCAAAACCAGCGCTTCGGACAAGGTTTCATAGGTCGGATTGGGTTCGATGCCGCCGAACTCCCAAAAAGCGCGCCCGGCCAAGGCTTGGCGCACCTGCGACAACACGCCATTTTTTGTCACACTGCCGCCGCCATAGGTCACCAGAATACGGGCCTCGGCGGGGATTTCCCGGCTAATGGCGGCAATCTGCTTGGCGCCAAACAGAATACGTGTCGGGTTATGGAATTCAAAATTATTCATGGTTCTGCTTTCTACATGGCTCGACGTCGCGCGGGGTCAATACCTCACGCGCGCCTCGATAGGATTTAAAGCTCTTTGAGCTGCGGGTATTTGGATTGGGGCTAATGTAAGGGAAAATTACCCAACAATGTAGTGGTAGAATCATGTTTCATTCGCAACTGTTGGTTGTCTATCTTCGCTGGAGTTCTCCCCCTATGGATAAGTTAAGCGCTATCGCAACCTTCGCCCGAGTTGCCGAATTAGGTAGCTTCAACCAGGCAGCCATCACGCGTGGCACCACGCCTCAAGCTGTCAGCAAAACCATTCGCCATCTAGAACAGCACCTGGGAATGCGCTTATTTCACCGCAGCACGCGCAAAATCAGCCTGACTGAAGATGGAAAACGCTTTCTCGAATCGGTCAAACCCAGCCTGGAAGGCATGCTGGGCGCGCTGACCAAGGCACGCCAGTCGGCGGAAGGCGATCAAGGATTAATTCGTATCAGTTCGGCGCGCTGTATTGGCAGCAGAGTGCTATTGCCATTGATTGCCGAGTTTCAGCGTCGCCACCCCATGGTTGAAGTTGAGCTGATTCTGGATGATCGGATTACCGATATTGTGACGGAACGGATTGACCTGGGCTTTCGCGCAGGCCAGGAACCCGAGGGGCAACTGATTGCCCGCCGCTTATTTCCTATCCTGCAAATTGTCTGCGCCACACCGGATTACCTACAGCGCTGCGGCACACCCTACAACATCGCACAGTTGGCGCAGCATCGCGCGGTGGGCTATCGCCATCCGAGCACCGGGCGCCTGCTGCCGTGGGAATTTAATGTTGATGGCGAATACGTATTTCAGGATATGCATACAGCATTCTGCTGTAACGATTCAGACGCCGAACTCGCAGCGGTGCTCGCCGGCATCGGTATCGGCCTGGTGGACAGCATCAGTGCTTCGGAATTATTGCGTAGTGGGCAACTGGTGGCGCTACTGAGCAGCTACGTCAGCGACCGCCTGGGACTGTATCTGTATTACCCGCAGCGCGCCGATATGCCAAGCCGGGTGCGCAATTTCATCGACTTCGCGGTCGAGTCTCTGCGGGGGTGCCAGCGCTTTTTTGTCGACGCGGCCGAACTGAACACACAGAGGGACTCGCCGCTCATACCGTTTACTTAACAAGGTGAGCAGCAATGACGTCCCAGTTCGCACAGGAGAACTTGGCTGGGGGTGCTTGGCGACGCCTTGCGCGGCGCGAAGGAGCCAAGAGCCCCCAGCCGAGCTCCCCGGGCGATCGGAGAAGGCTGTCGTTAAGATAATGAGACCGCGCCGTTCACTTTGTGAAGTGAACGGCATTTAGGGCTAGCCACCGCTTTTTTTGACGACCCAACCCTGCTGTTGCAACAACGGTAACAGCTGCGCCACATGGTCGCCTTGAATTTCGATCACGCCATCCTTGAGTGTCCCGCCCGAGCTACAACGTTGACGCAAGGTCTTGGCCAGTTGCGCCAAGGGTTCTCCCGCCAACGGCACCCCGCTGATCACTGTCACTCCCTTGCCCTTGCGACCCTTGGTTTCACAACGCAGCCGCACAATGCCATCCCCCGCCCGCACGCTCTGCTGGGTTGCGCACACACAGTCCGCCTGCGGCTGACGGCACACAGGACACATGCGGCCATGTTCGGTGGAATACACCAGGCCGCCAGTTTGCTGACTCGATTTCATGAATAACCTTGATCTGGCATTGAACGCCGGAGCATAGCGGGAGGGGAGCCCTCTGAACAAGCGATTTACACCGGAGAAGGTCATAGCGTCTTCTACTTTCAGCGCGCCATTTAAGCCGAATCAGTAGTTTTTAACTATTTCTTGATTTGCATCGATGGCGCATGACATAGGCTTAATATATTCTTATCGGACAAATTATTCAGCCAGAGCTCAATTGAGCATGATAGTCATTTACACAACGAATAGTCTTTAAGCGGCACCATACAAGGGAGAGAGAACGCTATTACTAGCGTTCCTAACAACACGATGCGCAGATATTCAGACTGGCCAATTTGGCTACGCTTGACGGGGGCGATCTGGCTATGCCTGATCGTGGCATGGGGCGCCATGATAGCCTGGGAAACACAGGTCAGTCGTGATATTGCGATCGACCAGGCCAAGGATATGGCACATAGCATCAATGAAATGACGCTGGCGGGTCTGACCGGCATGATGATCACGGGCACAGTCGGCCAGCGCAACGTGTTTCTGGATCAAATTAAGGAACTGTCAGCGGTGCGCGACCTGCGGGTGGTGCGCGGCGCGGCGGTAGTTAAACAGTTCGGGCCGGGCGCTGGCGCCGAAGCCCAACCTCAGGATGAGATTGAGCGCGCGGCTTTGGCCGATGGCAAGCCACGGATTGAAATTCAATCCACGCCTGAGCTGGGCGAGCATTTACGCGTGGTTTATCCGGCACTGGCCTCCACGCACTATCTCGGCAAAAACTGCATGGGTTGCCACATGGTAAGCCAGGGAACACCACTGGGCCTGGTCAGCATGCGCATCTCGCTGGCCAAAACCTATGAGTCTGTGGATAACTTTAGAAATCAATGCATTCTGTTTGCCTTCCTGATTTCGCTTCCGCTGATACTGGTTGTGTTTTGGTTTATCCGTCGCTTTGTCTCGCGCCCGTTGATGTCGATGGAACATGGTTTGGCGGAAATCGCCAAGGGTGAGGGCGATCTGACGCGCCGTCTGGATGCGAGCCACCTGGATGAAATTGGCCGCACCGCGCAACGCTTTAACCAGATGCTGGGCACCATCGCTGATCTTGTGCGCCAAGTTAGTACCTCGGCTGCGGCAGTTTCAACCTCGGCGCATTCATTGTCGCTCACTGCGGGAAACCTCAGCACCGGTTCGCATCAGCAAACCGGACAGTCGAATAAAGCCGCGGGCGCTGTGGTTGAACTGGCGGGGCATATCAGCGAGATCGTGGAGAGCGCTGAACATGTGCACCAGCGTTCGGATCAAAGCCTGGAGCGTACCGAGCAAGGCCGCGCCAGTTTGGGTGAGTTGCAAAAAGATTTAGATCAAGTTGGAAGCGCCGTGCGGGTTATGGCGCAAGCTGAGAGCGAGCTGATGGCTTCAACCGCCGCGATTACCGATATGACACGCCAGGTACGCGAAATCGCCGACCAAACCAACCTGCTGGCATTGAATGCATCGATCGAAGCGGCGCGCGCGGGTGAAAACGGTCGTGGATTTGCCGTAGTCGCCGATGAGGTACGTAAATTGGCTGAGAAGTCAGCGATTTCCGCGCGCGAAATTGATACCGTCACCCAGGCATTGAACCATCGCTCGGAAATGGTGCGCCAGACCGTTGTCACCAGTCTGGAATACTTGGATTCCAGCCACCAGTCAGCGGAACGCGTGGCTAACGTACTGGACTCGGCTAATGTCTCCGCAATCGAGGTGCGCGATGGATTAACGCAAATCGTCGCGGTGACCGGCCAGCAACAAAAGGTCAGCGGCGAAGCGGCCGCAAATATTGATTCGATCGCCGCTCATGCGCGTGACAACGATTTAGCCATTCAACACGCGGTCAGTGAAGCGACCGAACTCGAAAAGTTGGCGGAACGACTGCGCGAACTGGTTTCTCGTTTCCACGTATAGAACCATCCGTATCCAGGCGCCAGCGCGGCGCCCTGGCTAGTCCCCCCACGGAGGGCACCATCAAGGTGTCCTCCGTGGCTGTTTCTACGATCCGTCAGTGCCGCCACGATCTCCCTCAACAACCGCGTAACTTGACCGCCATCTCAGTGAGTAGAGGAATAAACTTTAGCGTTCAGACAATTCCCAAGGAGACCCCATGCACGCCCAAGTCAAATGGATTGATAACCTGCACTTTGTAGCCCACAGCGACAGTGGGCATGCATTAAGCCTGGATGCTTCCCCCGAGGATGGAGGCCATAACCTAGGCCCGACCCCGATGGAATTGTTGCTGATCGGTGCCGGTGGCTGTGCCTCAATGGATGTGGTGACGATACTTAAACGCGGGCGCCATGCGATTCAAGGGTGCGTCGCCACCCTGGAGGCCGAATGCGCCCAGCAAGATCCACAGGTCTTCACACGAATCCATCTTCACTTTGAAGTGCGCGGCACGGGGCTGACATCGACGGTAGTTGAGCGCGCCATCGCGTTATCGGCAGAAAAGTACTGTTGCGCCACAAAAATGTTGGGGATGAGCGCCACCATTACGCGTGATTTTATCATTCAGGAAGTTACGCCGCGCAACTAGTTGCCACTAGCAACATAATATCCATCGCCACATCGCGTGACTCAAATTCATTGTTTCTGGCGATTAATATAAATCTAAAAACAATTTTTTCAGCTTCACCTTTACTCTTTTGAACTATGAAATATAGTTGAGATACAGCAATCATTAATTCATATAACAAGGTGTGGGTGGTGGAAATACCATTGATCCGCAACAAATTTGTTTTTTATGTTGGTTGTTGTTGACAACGGCATACTTCACTTATATCGTGTTGATGAAGTGGTAAACCATAATCAGGAACCTGCAATGCAGCCCTCAATCGGAATCTTGCTACGTGAACTCGCGCGCCTCTACACACAGGCGCAGCGTGAGCACGTTACGAGCGGTCATGACACATCCTCAACCCAGAGCCACGTTCTTATGGAGCTTGGCCGAGCGGACTTGCTAACTCAGCACGAACTCGGGCGACGCTTGAGTCTGGATAAAGGCTGGGTCAGTCGCGCGGTTGAGAGCCTGGTACAGGCGGGATTAGTGGTCAAATCGCGACGAGACAACGATAGGCGCAGTCGCTGGTTGCAACTGACACCCAAGGGAAGTGTGCGCTATCAAGCATTGAATGAGTCCTTGGATGCGCATGCGGAGCAACTCATGCAGCCACTGGCTGCCGAGCAGCGCGCCTCCATCCATCAAGCATTGCTGCTGCTGCTGACCGGGCTGCAGGGGGCAATGCCGCAAGACGCGAACCACGCAAGCGAAGACGACGCGCTGGCGTTGTCCGACGCCGAGAAAGAAATCAAACCGCTCGTTGTCGCGACCACGCAGGGCATTGAACTTGAAGCGCGGGAAGAAGAACTAGAGCTAGTCGGCGCAGAGCCAGAGTCGATTTCAGCGCACCCGATCGCGGTCGCCAGTGTGGCGGTTGAACCCGTTAAGGTCGAGCGACCCAGCGCAGCCGACGCCCCCACCGCATTAAGCAAGACGCAGACACCGCACAACGAGAACATAGGACAACCTTCGGCTCCAACACGAATATTGGGCTCGAAAACGCTGCCGACGCGCCCGCTGCTGTCACGCCAAACCCCACGCGCGCCATTATCGCGCGCAACACCAGCAGCCGAAGTCAAAACCCAGGTCTCCACAGGCAATGGCACTCCGGTGCATCCGCGCGTCACCGCGCCCAGAACGGTTGTGCCCACGGTGTCAACGGGGCCGGCCACTCCGCCAGCGTCCTTACCAAGGGCGCCCGTCACCGCCAAGCCGGTCATGGCCCCGCCATTGACCGCTCGCAGTGTGACCGTGGCGCCAGCCAAGGCGCCCGCGAGCCCCCCCCCCGCCGTGGTTGAGGTCCGTCAAAATAGTTCGATTTTCTCAAAGCTATTGTCGCAAGGGTCGCTATTCAACAAACTGTTGCAGCGCGAACCCATCGCACAGGATGAAACCGCCGAGGCAGAGGTTCCGGCCGAAGTTGAGCCCACCGATGGGATTCAATTTCAGGCGGCATCCGCTTCCGACTGGAATGAAATTCGCAATCTTCTGACCGCCAATCGCCAGCCGATTCAGGGCGCATTGAACCATTTGGCGAATTTTATTGTAGCCACTGACAATGGACGAGTTGTTGGCGCCATTGGCATGGAAGTCTACGGCGATATTGCCTTACTACGTTCCTTGGTTGTGGCCTCCCATACGCGCGGCAAATCGGTTGGCAAACGGCTGATCAAACATGTGATCGAACGGGCGCGCACCAAACAAATCACCGCGCTCTACCTGTTGACGGGCACGGCTGACAACCTGTTTGCCAAGTTTGGCTTCGAGAAAATGCAGCGCGCAGACATGCCCACCAAACTCTATGTGTCGATGGAATTGCAAGGTCCGAGCTCCACGGCTTCCACTGGCATGCGTCTAGCGCTTTAAATCGCCCCGGCCCCGCGTCGCGGGGCCGACCGGCTCTTCGAGGTACCGTACGTAGAGCGCGAGCGCCAGAGGCTTGTGACTTCGGTGATACGCAACACACGATCCCTATTCGTAACATCGCCACATGGCAAGCTTCCGCTGTTTTGCGAGGGTGAGTGGATTGACCGTTTCGGATTCGGCGCTAGCCTCGCGCGATTACACTCTGCTTGATATCCGCACCAATGCAAAAGGGACGGCCAGAAGGCCGTCCCTTTTTACAGCGGTGTCGGTGTGATCCCCACCGCCCACCTAAAACGACATCAACGACTGACTATTAAACCTTGGCGGCAGCCGCAGCGGCATCGGCAGCTTCACCGACACGACGCTTGCTAACACTGTGCGAGATCCAGCCAAACATCGGAATCGACAGCATCATGCACAGCGAACCCCAGTAAACGGTGTCCTTGCCCGAGCCAGCCAGTGCATAGAAGCAGTAAACCAAAGCCACCAGAGCAATCAAACCGTAGCGGGTGAACTCGCTGCCCGTGATGTTATTTTGCTTCATGATCGGGTAGATACCCGCAACCGACAGGATGTACGGAACCACGTTGGTGAATACGCACAGCAGGGTAATCACTTGGAATTGCTGAGCCAAGCTAGGCGAAATCGACATATAGCCCATGAACGACATCAGTACCGCAGTGATGATCATGCCCTTGAACGGAGTGCCATACTTGTTGGTATCGGAGAAGATCTTCGGGAACATGCCATCGTCGGCAGCTGCCTTGGATACTTGACCCGTGGTCAGAACCCAACCGTTGAGCGAACCCAGGCAAGCAACCACAGCGCAGAAGCTGACGAAGGAACCAGCCCAGTTACCGAACATGTATTGTGCGGCGGTACTGAACGGCGCAGCCGACTTAGCCAATTCCGCAGCCGGTACCACGCCCATGATGGCGAAGGTGGACAGAATGTAAACCACGGCGGCGAACAAGGTACCCATCATCGTAGCGATAGGCACGTTCTTCTTTGGGTTTTCAACCACGCCGGCAACCACGCAAGCGGATTCCAGACCCAGGAAGGCCCACAGGGTCAGCGAAGACGCTGCCATGATGGCATCCCAGCTATTTTTGCCGGATACGTTGTAGCTACCAGTAATGTAAGCAGGGTGGAAGAAGAACCAGCCCAGAACAGCCATACCGCCGACTGGGATCAACATCCCCAGTGAGGTGAACTTCTGCATGCGGCCGATAAAGCCAGCACCAGGGTAGTTCAGGAAGGTGAAGACCCAGATAGCCACGATAGCGGCCAGACCGCCAGTGGTCGGATCCTTCAATCCCGGGAAGAAGTAGGACATGTAACCGATCCCGGCAATCGCGATGGCTACGTTACCTACCCACAGAGACAACCAGTAGCACCAGGTTTCAGTGAAGGCTGCATATTCGCCGATACCGTCACGAGCGTAGGCGTACATACCGCCTTCTTTCGGGCACAGGAAACTCAGCTTGGAAAAGGACACCGCCAGAGCGATAGAACCCACGGTGGAGATAACCCAACCGAAGATACTGATCGAGCCAACCGCGGCCAAACTCGAGGGCAGCAGGAAAATCCCAGACCCCATCATGTTCAACGCTACAAATACTGTCAGCGCTGACAAACCCATCTTAGTCGAACTTGAAGACATATTATTGCTCCCAATGTACTTCTACGCACAATTAACTAGATCGGAATCGGAGGATGACGAGAATCTTCCGATTCGGACTAATTAGCTTTCGCATACCATGTGGCATGGATTACTCCTATACCACCTCTTCCTGATACACGCCCACACCGTCATTACGACAGGCCTGGGTTACGGTTACTGCACTCCTTAAGTCTCTAAGGACATACAATGATCGGTCGAGCAGTACTTGGCATAACACCCGACCGGAACACCTTTACGACCCTTTCTCGGATCGCTCTAAACGGTAGTATGCGCCATTTAGCAAAATATGAGAAATTGGTAATATTCAGGATTGTATATAAAGCTGTTGGCCATGCAACCGCACAACTTGATTAATATCAAAATTTAACTTAATTCTCATTATTGCACTGCAGCAAACCAATTATCTATTTGTCATTGCCAATGAATGCCAAAAGCATTTATCAGGCCAGGTACCAAGAACAGATGGGAAATCCACTTCCTATTGAAAATAGGCGCGTCAAGCAACCCAAAGCCTGACCGAAAAACGCGGTAACCGATTAGGATGAATCTATGACGCTCACTAACAACCTCTTGCGCCTAGGCTATAGCTAGCGCGCCAAACGTTGAGTTCTTCACCATGCGCCAGTTCATCAGCTTATCATTCTATAAATAATTAACTGTTTGCCTTGATTAGCTGTTTTATAGCATATCCAATTTTTCATGCCGCTCGCCGATCCGTAGCCCATTGAGGCATAGCAGCAAGAAATTCAGCACGGAAAAATCAACACAAGATATTGTTTTTAATATAATAAATGCAATAGGTGAAATTGACGGGGCATGTCAATGCGACTAAAAATCGATCATCCTCATCGCAAATTGTTATTAACAATAATGATATCTATTCGATTTACAAAACACATTACAACCACAAAAACACAGACATAGCTTACATCAGCCAGCGACGCACCTGCCCTAGCACCTCGGCCAGTGGCAATTCCACCCGCAGTGCCGGCTCACTAGAATACAGATCGGCGACATCGCCCGCCGGATGGACACTGACCACAATGCGCGCGCCGCTTTTCAGCGCGCGAGCCAACTTGCCGGCCACTCTAGCGCGCGTGTAATCATTCACCACGGCCAAATAGGGAAAGGCGCCACGCAGGGCAACGCCAAGATGAAGTGCTTGATCAACGCAATCCACACTCTGGCTCAATATCGCCACATCCACCGACTTGGCGCTAAGATGATGACCCGAGCGCGATTTCTCCGCCAACTGAATCAGCGGCTCAACCATAAAGGCAAAACCGCAGGCTGACGTTGTCCGACCGATGACGCGACTGGCGGCATCGTCATAGCGGCCGCCACGGCAGACCACGGACTGACCATCCAAATAAGTGGTTTGCCATTCGTAGAATGTCTGCTGGTAATACGGATTGTGCGGCATCAGATCTAGCCGATGGGTAAACGGAATACCCGCGCTGGCCAGTGCCTGGGTCAAATGCGCGAACCGCGCCACCGCCTCGTCGCTGAGAAACGTGGTCAGTGGCGGTACCCGGGCCAGCACAGTAGCCTCAAAAGGAGAGTCCGCCCCCAGCAAGGTTTCTGGCGCGTCGGCAATTCGGGCTTGCACCGCTGAATCCACTACCACCGGAGCGAAAATCTGTCGTAATGCAAAACGGTAGCGCGCTAAATCCGCGGCTTCCCCTAGCGTGTTGATCTGTAATTCCAGATAGGGCGTCAGCTTGAGCCGCTGGATCAGATCGTATTGAATCAGCAACTGTTCCAGTTCAATGTCCACCCCACGATAGCCCAGTGCCTCGGCGCCAATCTGGTGAAACTGTTCCACCTGAACCCCGGTCAGATGATGGGTTCGGAACATCGGTCCCTGATACCAGAAGCGCGCTGGCATACTGCCCATATGGCGTTCGGCGATAGTCGCCAGGCAACCCATGGTCCCCTCGCGACGCAGAATGGAGGAAGTGGTCGGCGCGGGCGCGCCAGCTCGCCCCTCCAGCACGGGTAAGCGGATCTCGCGATAGGCATAGCCTTGAATGCACGATTGCGCCTCCTGCTCCAGCCATAGCCAATAATTAAGTTTGTTGGGGTAGTGCTTACGTGGACGGCCACTAAGTTGAGGTCGAACCGCCTGATGGAGCCGACTCTCTAGCTCCAGGCAGTAATTGACCGACCCCAGGACACAGTTTTGCCGTAAACACTCTTCAATCCGATACACAAACGAAGCGCCCAACGGCATGGTCAAAAACTGACGGTAACACGCGAAACGGGCGGCGGGATCGGGCGCCAAGGCCAGGTAACTGGCATGTGGTGTCAGAAAGTTCAGTTCTTCACCACCGGCATGGACCCGAGCGCTACTCCACAACTCATCAACCACGCCGGCATCCACACGGGATTCGACATACTTCTGGCATAACAAAAAATAGCTTGCCGGCTCGATACTGCAGCTACGGTACCGGCCTTCCCATAGCACTCCGGTACGCTGGTGCCGGTGATTAAAATAGGCAACATAGCAACGCCCAAGATATTGCGTATAGCGCGCGAGCAGCTGTTTATCATCGGCGCTCAGCAATAGAAATATCTGACTTTTGAGCAGCGAAAAGGCATGTAGCTCAACGGCATGCTGCGCGCAGGCCTTTTTCAGACAAGACAGAAAAAACCGATAGTCCGCGCTATCGCGAAAGATCGCTTCATTGTTATTGCCTTTAAAAGCAATCAACTGCGGCATGCCGGCGATAAACAGACGCTCTTTTCTTGCCATGCTATCTCCTAGGGCCTCGCCCGGCCGGCCACCACATCGACCACCTGCGACAGCTCAACGCGCCGCGACCAGCCATGCTCGCGCGACCAAATTTCGGCGCTCTGACCCGCCAATAAAGTCACCACCCACTTGGCGCTGGCCGGTAATTCGGTCAGCGACTCATCGGACAGCTGATTCTCAACACTCAGCGTCGGACATTGGCGCCGCAAGCGCTGGCTAAGTAAGACCGCGTCCACACCTTGCGCGGGCCGCTGCGCGCGAATCACTAATTGTGGCCCGTCGCCGGACTCAAAATGACCATCGCGCGCCACCGAGCGCAGTAAATGCTCAAAGTCAAAAGCAAAACCCGATGCCGCCAGAGGCCGACCGCAACATTGCGCCGCCAGCTCATCGTAGCGCCCACCGGCACACAGTACGCGGCGGACATGCTGCTCGTACCAAGTCCATTCGAACACCGTGCGCGAATAATAGCCGCGCCCGCTGGTCAAACGCGGATTCACGCTATAGGGCACCCCTTCGGTATCCAGCGCATGGCACAGCGCGGCAAAATGGCGTTGCGAGTCGGCGCCGAGCGGCCCGCCCTGTTCATGCCAAGTCCCCAGGGTATTCACTTCCAGGCTCAACTCGCGGTTTAAGCCCAAGGCGGCAAACATATCACAGGTCAGTAGAATCAACTCGGCATCGATATCCGCGCCAGGCATGCCAAACGCCTCAACGCCAAACTGATGGAACTGGCGCGGCCCGCTCTCTCCCTGGCGAAACATTGGGCCCTGATACCAGACACGCTCGGCATCCTGGCGCGCCGTCCCGCGCCCCCCAATCACCGCCTTGATACACCCCGGAGTGCCATCCGGGCGCAGCACCACATCCGCCGCCTCTAAAGGCTGCGCGGCGGCATCCCCCTGAAATAAAGCGGCGGACTCCAGAATCGGCAAACGAATTTCCTGATAGCCATAGCGATAGACCGCGCGCCTAATCCGCTCTTCCACCCACTGCCATAATGGCGTGTCCGAGGAGATCACCGCCGCGCCCTGCTCACGATCGCTCATGCTGGAACCTCGCTGGGTAACACAGAAAAAAGGGCCTTTGATCTCAAAGGCCCATCTTGTAAATCAACCCGCCAAGAAAGGTCATTTACACCACGGCAACGGCTCTATCGGCTACCACGTCAGCGATCAGCTCGTCGATCTTGCTGGTATCCAAATGATGGGCCGTGGTAATCACATGGGCAAATTTGCCGGATGTCGCCAGGCAATGCTTGCGCCATACTTTTTCCGTTGGGCACGGAAAAACCACTGTAATCGAGTTCTTGTTACGCCAAGCCGCAATGCCGAACTCATTAAAACGATCAACGGTATATTGTGCCATTTTGAGGCACCGTTCCACGCGCTGTTTTTGCTCTTCAAACGTGTAGTAGTTCAGAGCATGCCACAGCAACAACGGGGTATGACCGTTACGCGAACCGGTAATCGTCTTGTCGTGGGCCGCAATATAGTCGATTTCCACCGAAATCTGATCGACGTTTTGCTTTTTGGCCAACGTGATGCCACAAGGAATCGGGGAGCCGATCATTTTATGGCCGGAAACGCTGATCGAGTCGATCCCATCGGCAAAGGTATATGCCTGCGGATGATCGACAAACGGCAGAATCATACCGCTGAGTGCCGCGTCGCCATGGATATAATAATCCTGGCGCGCAAACCCGACCTGAGCCAGCAATTCCTGAATCTTCTTAATATCGTCGATCGCGCCTTTGACCGTGGTCCCCAGGTTGGCAAAAATAATCGGATGCGCATCGCCACTTTGCTTAATCTTCAGCACCAGATCCTGATAGTCGATTTCACCATTGGGCAAAGACTCAACCACTTGCGATTTGATGCGCAAGAGCTTAACGATCTTGGCTACCGAGTAATGGGTGTCCTTGGAGTAGAACAAAGTACTTTCGGGATACAGTTCACGCGCCAGGTAGCAGCCGAACATATTGCCCTCGGTGCCGCCATTAGTCACATAACCCCAGGACTGATCGAACGGGATCCGATAGAGTTGCGAAAAGTACTTGATCACTTCTTTCTCAAAATCGAAAGAGTTCAGCAGGTAGTTACAGTACTCGCCCCAATCGCCGCAGTTGTTGATTGAGAAACGCATAAAGCGTTCCAAGCTGCCATAGTCGAAATCGGCGGACTCTGGGTAGCCAATATTGAAGTACTGGTTCTTGACACAGTGCGCCCAAAAGGCATCCAGCTTGTTTTGATTCGCAATAGATAACGGCATTATATTCTCACTTCTTTCTAAACTTTGTCGGCTTGCGGCCCATCAGACGCCCATGCCCGATCGGCCCCAAGACAGTTAAATCGCTTCTTCGCTGGCTTTGATATACAGAATCTGTTCACCCTTTTTGTTGCGGGTGTAGGCCACGAAGGAATACAGCGGAATGGTCAAGGCCATCATCAAGGTGCCCCAATACAGGGAATCACTGCCCGAACCCAGCAGGGCAAACACGCAGAAGGCCATGCCAATCACCACCATCACGGCATAAAACACATAGGTCGACCCCTTATTGACCTTGTGCGAAATCATGATCACCGGCAGCGCGATCAGCGCATACATATACGGCATCAGCGAAGCAAATACCGACAGCAGGATCACAACTTGGAACTGCTTGGACAAATCGGGCGACGCGGTCATAAACAGCACCAAGCTCATCAGAATCCCGGTAAACACCAGGCTTTTGACCGGTACGTCGTTTTTGTTGACTTCAGCGAAGAATTTTGGAAACAGACCCGCATGGGCTCCGGCGCGCGGGGCTTCCGACTGCAAAATCAACCAGCCGGACAGGGAACCGAAGCAAGCGATGATGCTCAGCGCAGAGGCAATGTTACCGGCCATCGGGCCAAACATGTAGCGCACGGCATCGGCGAACGGCGCACTGGAAGCCACCAGGACCTTATGCGGCACGATACCCATGATCACCGTGGTACTGGCGACATAGCAGGCGGCGGCGATCAGCAAGCCATACACCGTGGCGCGCGGCACCGTATGTTCAGGATTGTCCACTTGCCCGGTGGAAACCACCGCGGATTCGACACCGAGAAAGCCCCATAACGCCAGCGAGGCAGCGCTCATAATGGCGTGGCCGCTAGAACCGCCGGTGCCGTTATACACTTCAAAATAGAGTTTCGGATCAAACCAGAACCAGCCGATCAGGCCAACGCCCAGAACGACCAACAGCATGCAGCTGGCGGTAAACGACTGAGCGGAACCGGCGATCTTGGCGCCACAACTGCCCAGCACCACAAAACACCACAGAATCACGATGGCCGCCAGGCAGCTATACATCGGATTGTGTAGCGCCGGGAAGAAATAGCTCAGATAGCCAACCCCGGCCACCAACAAGGCCACGTTGCCAATCCAGGCGCTGATCCAGTAGCAAATCGTCGACTGAAAGCCGACAAACGGACCAAAGGCATCGTTGGCGTAAGCGACAATGCCGCCGATGCGCGGGGTTAACAAACTGCTTTTCGCAAACACCAGCGCGATGGCGATCACGCCGATAATGGTTGCGATCCAGCCAAAAATGGATATCGATCCCACGCCGGCCAAATTGGTTGGCAGCATAAAGACACCGGACCCCATCATATTGGAGGCGGTGACGAGGGTAAGTGCCAGAATCCCCATCTTATGGACGGTCTTCCCACTTGCAGAGGCCATGTGACTACTCCTATGAAAACCAATGGTTGCAAACATTCAGGCGGCGCTCTACGACGCCGAATGATTGATGCCACTTTAATTCCGGCCCTGATCCGACGCTTGATTTCGATCAGGGTGAAACCGGCGTTTTCCAGGTTTATCCACCAGAAAATCACCCAAATAGCTCAAAGTGGAAAGTGATGACCCCGTCCCCCTTTTCTCAACATAAAGCGGGCAGCGCCTGTCGCGCGACAGGCGCCAAGCACCTCCAGACATGGGCAAGAAACGGGCTCGGCGTTCAACGTAAAACCCAAATGAAAATCACTTGCATTGTCGTTAAATCCTGCCAATAGTTAATCACTGGATATTCAATATAAATACTCATTTCACAGCGTCGATGCACTCAGCGAGTAGCAGGCGCATGTGTCGCAGTCGTATTACTTTCATTTGAGGCGAAAAGGAAACCACGATGCCCAGTACCCAAACATGGACAAAACTCTTCGCCCGCGCCCTGCCATGGCTTGGAATGGGGCTATTACTGCTGGCTACACTGATCATTTTTGCCTGGGTTCCAGGCAATTTAAAGCTGATGATCTCGGTGTTTGGCGCCACGATCATCATCCTGGCCGTGATTGCACAACGTTGCTACGCAGCGCGCGTCGCGCCTCAATTGGAAATTAAAAATTTAATTAGCATTATTGAGGCAGTGCCAAATGCCATTGTAGTTATCGACCGGCAAGGCATGATCGTGGCCCTGAATGCGCACAGCGAACGCTGGTTTGGCTATGACAGAGGGGAATTGACGGGCGCGCCGATCGAAACACTGGTACCGGAGCGTTACCGCTCGCACCATGTCACTGACCGTAACCTATTCCTGACGGCGGCCAGCCATCGCGCCATGGGCATGGGGCGCGAATTGTTCGCGCGACGCAAAGACGGTTCGGAATTTCCGGTGGAAATTGGTCTCAGCCCACTGACGACCCTCAGTCACATGCATGTTCTGGCATCCATCGTCGATCTCACCGAACGCAAAAAGAGTGAAGAACGCTTTCGCCTGGTGGTCGAAGCCGCCCCCAATGCCATGCTGATGGCCAACGCCACAGGTAAGATCGTATTGGTCAACTCACGAGTTGAAGCCTGGTTTGGCTACGCCCGCAGCGAGTTGTTAGGCCAGCCGGTCGAGATTCTCGTGCCAGAACGCTACCGCAACCATCATCCGCAATACCGACAGAGCTTCATGGACAACGCGGAACCACGCGCTATGGGCGCCGGACGCGAGCTGTTTGGCCTGCGTAAAGATGGATCCGAGTTTCCGATTGAAATTGGCCTGAATCCGATCCAGACCGAGGACGGGGTCATGGTGCTCAGCTCCATCATCGATATTTCGGAGCGCAAGAAAAGTGAAGAACGCTTCCGCCTGGTTGTCGATGCCGCCCCCAATGCCATGGTCATGGTCAATGACTCCGGGCAAATTGTTCTGGTCAATGCCCAAGTAGAGGCTTGGTTCGGCTACAACCGCAACGAACTACTCGAACAGCCGGTTGAGATTTTGGTGCCGGAACGCTACCGCGGCCATCATCCGCACTACCGGCAGAGTTTCATGGACAACGCGGAACCACGCGCCATGGGCGCCGGACGCGAGTTATATGGTCTGCGCAAGGATGGCAGCGAGTTTCCTATTGAGATCGGTTTGAATCCGATACAAACCACCGACGGCATGCTGGTGCTCAGTTCGATCATCGATATCTCCGAGCGCAAGGCCATTGAACTGCGCTTTCGCGAGCATGCAGAGCAGGTCGCCTTGGCCAGCCGCTATAAATCGGAATTTTTGGCCAATATGTCGCACGAACTACGTACGCCGCTCAACAGCATATTGATATTGAGCGAGCAACTGCACGACAACGCCAAGAGCAATTTACTGCCCAAACAAGTCGAGTACGCCGACATCATTCACAAGTCGGGCGAAGACTTGCTCTCCTTAATCAATGACATCCTCGATCTGTCGCGGATTGAGGCGGGTCATATGCAGATACAGCGTGAAAAGGTGATTCTGGCCGAGTTCGGCGACTATTTACGCCATGCATTCCAGCCGATCTCCGAAAATAAGCAGCTGGACTTGCAGTGCCATATCGAAGACACCCTGCCAGCCGTCATGGTGCTGGATTTTCAACGCGTGTACCAAATCATCAAAAATCTGTTTTCCAACGCGATTAAATTCACCAACCCCGGCGGCAAGATCCATATCCGTTTTGCGCGCCACGATGCCACAACACCACCCAGTCTGGCCATCTCGGTGACCGATACCGGCACAGGGATTCCCGCGGACAAGCACGACCTGATCTTTCAAGCCTTCCAACAGCTGGATGGCTCGATCAGTCGCAAATATGGCGGTACCGGTCTGGGATTGGCGATTTCACGGCAGCTGGCTGAATTGCTCGGCGGCTCGCTGGGAGTCAGCAGCGACCCGGGCCTAGGCAGCACGTTCACCCTGCTGTTGCCGATTGTCCTGGCGCTTGAGGAGTCGGATAAACCGCCGCCAATGCCGAGTCCCCAGGGCCTATGCGCCGCCGAAAGCCCGCAAGCCGGGCAACGTGTAGTCATGATTGTCGAAGACGATGCCAATTTCGCCAAGGTCGTGGCCAACTGCGCGCGCGAGCATCAGTTTAGCTGCCAACTGTTTCAGAGCGGCAGCGAAGCCCTGGCGGCGATTGAGCACAATCCTCCGGACGCGCTGATCATTGACCTGTTGCTGCCGGATATGAGTGGCTGGCAGTTGCTGGAGGGGCTGCAAGGCCAGAATCTGCCAACCATGATTATCAGTTGCCTGGACCAACCATCGGCGCCGCGTAAAGACGTGCTGAGCTATATGGTCAAACCGGTCGACAATCAGAAACTGAATCGCGCCTTCGAACTGCTGCACACCGAAATCGAACGGCGCGCGAGTATTCCGCCCAACACCTCCACCCAGCCCGCCGCCGGTCACTCTATTTTGTTGGTGGATGACGATATCCGTAATGTCTACGCGATGAGCGGGCTATTGGAAGATGCCGGCATGCGCGTTTCCGTGGCGCGCAATGGTGAGGAAGCGCTGGACATCATCAAACAGACCCTGGATATCGAATTGATTCTGATGGACATGATGATGCCGGTGCTCGACGGCTATCAAACCACCGCGCGCTTACGTCGTGATCTGCATTTCACCAAGCCGATTCTGGCGGTCACCGCGCTAGCGATGAAGGGCGACCGGGAAAAATGCCTGGCCGCCGGCGCGGACGACTACTTGGCAAAACCAGTCAAGCGCACCGAGCTCCTGGCGATGATCGACAGGCTGCTCATCAAAGAAGGTCCCTAATGATGACGATCGCCGATGTCTTACCCGAGCTCGCTGACAGTCAGTTGCAAAAGATATTACTGGTCGATGACAAGGCGGAAAACCTGATCGCCATGGAAGCGATTTTGAGCGATTGCGGCGCGCATCTGTTGAGTGTGAGCTCGGGAGAACTCGCGTTGGCCTCGTTGCTCGACAACGATATCGCCCTGGTACTCCTGGATGTTCAAATGCCGGATATGGATGGCTACGAAGTGCTGCGCCTGATGCGCAACAACCATCGCACCCAGCAGATTCCCACTATTTTCGTTACCGCCTACAGTCGCGATGAGCCCGCGATTCTTAACGGATACAAAGCAGGGGCCATCGACTATATTCTTAAGCCGATCAGTTCAACCATTCTGCGCAGTAAAGTGATGCAGTTCCTGGAGCTTGATCGTTATCGACGCGGCTTGAAGCATGCTTATGCACTGCTTGAAACGCAAAAAGCCTACTACGAGTCCATGCTGAATGCCGCGGGCGAGGGGGTACTGGGACTGTCAGTGGATGGTTTGGTGACGTTCGCCAACCCGACCGCGCTACAACTCCTGGCCGCCGAGCCGGAACGATTGCTTGGCTTGAATTTTCTCGAAATCGGCCTGGCCACGCATGATACCAGCGGGCAGTGGTCGCAAAGCGTGTTTGCCCGCTACTGCAGGGCGCAACGCGCCTTGCATTTGACCAATACCCTACTGCGCCGCCTGGACGGCGCAACCCTGCCAGTAGACCTCAGTTGCGCGCCATTGCCCGGTATCGCAAGTGGCTCGGTGGTGACGTTTCAAGATATTCGCTATCACAAAATGCTGGAGGAACAGCTGCGCCTGCAGGCCGTCACCGACCATTTGACCGGGCTGGCCAACAGACACGGTTTCATGCAGGCGTTGCAAGGCAGTGTGCGCCGCGCCGCGCGCCATGGCCGCCATGTCGCGCTGTTTTACATTGACCTGGACCACTTCAAGGATATCAACGATACCCTGGGTCACCATTACGGCGACATGATCTTGCGCGCGGTGGGCGAGCGCCTCAGGCACGCGGTGCGGGCGCAAGATTTTGTGGCGCGACTTGGCGGCGATGAATTTACCGTGATTATTGATGACCTGGAAGAACCGGAGCAGGCCGCGTCGGTTGCCCGCACGATGCTGCACGCGTTGAACCCGGAAATCCCCTTGGGGCCGCAATCCATTTCGATTGGCGCCAGCATTGGCATCTCACTGTTTCCCGATACCTGCTGCGACACCGAAAAGTTGATGCTGGCCGCTGATTTGGCGATGTACCGCGCCAAATGCGAGGGTCGCAATTCATACGAGTTTTTCACCCAGGAATTAAACATCCGCGCCAAAGCGCGCCTGATGCTGGAGCAGGGCTTGCGCCGCGGGCTGGATAACCAGGAGTTCTACCTGCTCTACCAACCGCAATTCGACTTGACGGGTTTGAAAATCATCGGCATCGAGGCCTTGATTCGCTGGCAGCGCAAACAGAACAGCGTGGTCGCGCCATCGGTGTTTGTCCCGCTTCTGGAGCAGACCGGTCTGATCAACGCCGTCGGCGAATGGGTGATTAATCAGGCAGCCAGCCAACGGCGGCGTTGGTGCGATCAGCGGGTGCTGCCGGATGACTGCCCATTGGCCATCAATCTATCGCCGCGCCAGTTTTCCAACGCCAACTTGCTACCCGCGCTGACCAACGCGATCGAGACCTACCGCTTATTACCCAGCATGCTGGAAATTGAATTGACCGAAGGAATGCTGATGACCGACTCCAAGAGCCACCATCAAATTTTGCTCGGATTACGCCAACTAGGAGTACGCATTTCAATTGACGACTTCGGTACCGGCTACTCGTCGCTGGCCTATTTGATGCAGTTCGACATTGACGCGCTCAAGATCGATAAATCATTTATCGATCACATCGATCATAGTGAAAAAGACGCGGCGATTACCGCGTCCATCATTCAGCTGGCCCACAATCTGCACCTGCAAGTGGTCGCGGAGGGGGTGGAAACCGAGGCGCAACTCGCGGTATTACAACGGCTGGACTGTGATTTCATTCAAGGCTATTTATACGGACGGCCGATACCCGAGGAGCAGATCGTTCAGTTGGCGGCAGGATTGCGTGGCCGCTAGCAGTGGAGATCCAGGGGTTTTGCTGGCAATGCCGCTAGTTTCCCGGGTCCTCGCCGCCCATGGCGGCGAGGATGATGATCGGAAAATCCAGGTTTGAACGAGAGCTCAGGCCTCGACATCCTCCAGGCTGAACATTTCCGCCTGATCGTCATAAGAGAAGATCTCGGCGTAACGGCCCCAGTTGATCACCGAGTCCAGTGTTTCTTCCGCCGCGTCGTCACTGAGGAAGTCTTCCAGCTCCTGCTTGAAGCGTTCGCGCGGCGCGCGCTGTCCCGGACGCTCGCCCAGCACGGTTTTGATCCGCCCCGCCAGCGGCACGCCACGCAACAGACAGTCGGCAAAGAGCTGCTTGCGTTCCTGAGTACCGAAATCGGCGTACTGGCGACCGTAGTAGGTCAAGGTGATATCGCCTTCCGACATGTCGGCAAACCCCAGGTGCTGCAGGAATTCGGCCACCGGGAACAGGTCATCGACCTCCATGTGCAGGTGCTGAGCAATGTCCGGCATGTCGGCGCGACCGTTGTACGGCGCCGCCGCCAGGGTTTCGATCAAACCGGAGATCAAGTTGGTCGATACTTGCGGCAACCAGCTCTTCAGTTCCAAGCCGGCCTTGCGTTCGGCGTCCGCGCTTGGACGCGCGGTCATCTTGGCGTAAATATCGTCCACCAGTTGGCGGAAAGCCGGATCCAGGCGCTTGCGTGGATGGGCGAAGGGTACGGTGATTTCCGAGATGATTCGCCCTGGATTGGACGACAAGAGCAGAATGCGGTCGCACATGAACACCGCTTCTTCAATATTGTGCGTCACAATCAAAATCGACTTGATCGGCAGGCCGCCATCGTTCCACAAATCCAGCAAATCGGTGCGCAGGGTTTCCGCGGTCAGTACGTCCAGCGCGGAGAACGGTTCGTCCATCAACATCAGGGTGGGGTTGACCACCAGAGCGCGCGCGAAACCGACGCGCTGACGCATGCCGCCGGACAGTTCGCGCGGATAGGCGCTTTCGAAACCATCGAGGCCGATCAGGTCAATCGCTTTAAGCGCGCGTTCTCGCCGCTCCTTGCTCGGAACCCCCAGTGCTTCCAGACCGGCTTCAACGTTTTCCAACACGGTGAGCCACGGAAACAGCGCAAAGGTTTGAAACACCATGGCAACGCCATCGGCGGGGCCATCCACCGGTTGGCCGCAGTATTCGACTTCACCGTCGGTGGCGGAAATCAAGCCGGAGATAATGCGCAGCAGGGTTGACTTACCCGAACCGGAACGACCCAGCATGCCGACAATTTCGCCTTCTTTCAGCGTCAGATTGACGTTATCCAGTACTTTAAGTTCGCCCTGGCCCTTGTCGAAACCGCAGCAGACCTGGCGCACATCCAGAATAGTAGAAGCCACGTTGTTCATCATTTTCATTCTTTAAATGTTGCAAGACACAAAACCCCGGCAGTCCAGCCATCGGGCCTAGCGCTGCAGGTTCTCGGCGTAGGCGTACATTGGTCGCCAGAGCAAACGGTTGAACATCACAACCAAAAATGACATCACCGCAATGCCTAGAATAATCTTGGGGTAATTGCCGGCGGCGGTGGTCTGGGCGATATACGCACCGAGGCCATGCGCCATATATTGAGTTTTACCCCAGGACACCAGTTCTGACACGATACTGGCGTTCCAAGCGCCGCCCGAAGCGGTAATCGCCCCGGTAATGTAATACGGAAAAATCCCTGGCAAAATCACCTTGCGCCACCACTGCCAGCCACGAATATGGAAGTTGGCGGCGGCCTCGCGGAAATCGTTAGGGAAGGCCGACGCACCAGCAATCACGTTAAACAAGATGTACCACTGCGTGCCAAGCACAATCAGCGGGCTGAGCCAGATATCCGGATTGGCATTGAAATGCGCAATGCCGATCACGAAAATCGGAAACAGCAAATTGGCGGGGAATGCCGCCAAGAATTGCGCCAATGGCTGAATTTTTTCCGCCAGGCGCGGACGCAAACCGATCATCACCCCGAGCGGTACCCAGACCAGAGAGGCCAGGATAATCAACAGCATCACTCGCAGCAGAGTAATCATTCCCAAGCCAAAGACATGGACCACTTCATATAGGTCGACACCAGTGGCCACATAACTGACCACGCGCCAAATCAACGACAGGGTCACGAACAGAACCACCACGGTCCACACCCGGTCGCCAATCTTGGACGCGGTGGCGGAGACCGGCTTTCCCGAACCGATATTTGGCAGTCGCAGCGGCGCGCGCAATGCGGCGGTCAAGACCGCGCCGATGGGGCGCAGCACGCGCTGAATCAGACGGGCGCGGCGAATCAAATCCAGCAACCAGGACTCAGGCGCGCTGGACGAACTGGTGTCTTCCATGCGGAATTTATCCGCCCAAGCCACCAATGGCCGAAACAAGAACTGGTCGTAGGCCAGAATCACCAGGGTCATGGTCAGGATCACCCAGCCCACCGCGCCCATATTGCGCTCGGTAATCGCCTGCGCCAGATATGAGCCGACCCCGGGCAGCGTCACGGTGTTATTGCCAACGGTGATCGCCTCGGAAGCCACCACAAAAAACCAGCCACCGGACATGCTCATCATCATGTTCCAAATCATACCGGGCATCGAGAACGGCACTTCAAGCTTCCAGAAACGCTGCCAGCCGGTGAGGTGAAAGCTGCTGGCCACCTCTTCCAAATCGTGCGGCACGGTGGTCATCGACTGGTAGAAGCTGAAGGTCATGTTCCAAGCTTGGCTAGTAAAAATCGCAAAGATCGCCGCCAGCTCGGCGCCGAGCACCCGGCCGGGAAACAAGGCAATGAAGAAGGTAACGGTAAACGAGATATAGCCGAGTACTGGCACCGATTGCAGGATATCCAGAATCGGAATCAGCACCTTCTCGGCGCGCCGGTTCTTGGCCGCCAGGGTTCCGTACACCAGGGTAAACAGCAGGGAGGCGATCATCGCGGCCAGCATGCGCAAAATGGTGCGTAGCGCGTACTCCGGCAGATGGCTTGGATCGAGCGAAATCACCTGGGTTTTTAAACTGGATAACGGCGCCATGGTGGCGTGGAAACCCACGCTGCCCAAGGCAATGGCGCAAATAATCAGGGGGAAAGCGACGAAGTCCCAGCGGTTGGGCAAGAGTCGGCGCGCAGACGCATTAATAACGGGCGGCAAAATCATGCGCATAGGCTAACTCCGGGGTTATTACACTTCATACACGCCTCCAATATTTTTCTACGCGCTACGCAGACTAGTCGAGGACGCTAGTTTAGCTGATCTAAATGACATTTCGGCTATGCCGAGTCACAACGCGGGCAAATTATTTGGCAGGTTGGTGGTGAGCGCAAGCGAACCCCAACCTACTGGAGACAAAACCTCAGGCCGGCGGTTGGCTGTACCCGCCGCCGAGCGCCTTGATCAAACCGACCGCGGCGGTCAGCTGGCTGTTGAGGATAGTGAACTCGGCGCGCTCGTTGGATTGCTGCGTCGCGTTGGCCTGCGCCACCGCTAGAAAAGCGACGGTGCCCGCCTGGTACTGATTCAGGGTAATCGCCGCTGATTCGCGCGCGTCCTGGACCGCCTGATGCTCGGTTTGCGCTTCGCGCAGTAGAACCCGTTGCGCCACCAGATTGTCCTCAACATCCTGAAACGCCGTGAGTACCGTCTGTCGATAGGTCGCGACGCTCTGGTCATAGCTGGCAATCGCCGCGTCAGACTCCGCGTGACGCAGGCCGCCATCGAACAGTGTCGCGGCCAACTCGGGTCCAACCGACCAGACCCGGGCCGGTAAGGTAAACCAGTTGGCCAGGCTACCGCTGGCATAACCGGCACTGCCCGCCAAGGTCAACGTCGGGAAATACGCCGCCTTGGCCACGCCGATTTCGGCATTGGCCTGTGCCACCAGGCGCTCGCTTGCCGCGATGTCGGGACGGCGCTCCAGCAGACTCGATGGTAAGCCTGGCGGAATCATCGGTAGCCGTGGCGCCTGGGTGCGCTCATTCAAGGCGAACGACGATGGCGACTGGCCAATCAATACCGCGATCGAGTGCTCCAGGATCGCGCGCTGGCGCTCCATGTCCTGGGCCGAAACCTGAATGGTTTCCAACTGGTTTTGCGCTTGTATCACCTCGGCGCGACCAGCCACTCCAACCTTGAATTGATTGTGCGTGATCTCAAGTTGCTGCTGATAGGCTTTGACGCTGTCCTGATACGAACGCGCCTGGCGATCAGCCACATACAGTTGGAAATAGGCAATGGCCAACTGGGCCTGGGCACTGAGTCGCGTATCCTCCAGGCTGGCCGCGCTCGACTCGGCCTTGGCGTTGCCGGCCTCGGCGCTACGGCGCAACTTGCCCCAGAGATCGACTTCCCAACTGGCGGAGATCGAGGCGTTGTACACCTGGCCGACGCTGGAAGCGCCCGTAGTGGTGCTCACACTGCGCGCATGGGTCGAGGTCGCATCCGCGCCAACGGTCGGCATGAAGGCGGACTGAGCTTCTTGCAACAAAGCCAGCGATTGGCGATATTGCGCCGCGGCTTCGGCAATGGTCAGATTGGTCTGGTTCAGTTGCTGCTCCAGGCGATCCAGATCCGGGTCGCCAAAAATTTTCCACCATTCACCGCGTGGCAGTTGGTTGGCCGGCGCCGCCAGCTTCCAGTTCTGGTTTTCTTTGAACTGAGCCGAGGTATCGACTTTCGGTCGCGCGTAGTCGGGGCCGACCGCGCATCCGGCCAAGGTCAACACACACACTGCGCTTAATAATCGCGACGTTTTCATGGTTACTCACTCTTGATTTCTGATTGTTGGGGTTCGCCCACCGCTCTGCGCTACCTACCGTAATGCTCAGGCCGTCGGACGTTGGGGTTCGCCTTTGGCTCACCACCAACCTACGCGGTATGGGGATGTCGCTTGCGCAAGCACCAGGCGCGGAAGCGATCCAGATACAAATAAATCACCGGTGTGGTGTACAGAGTCAACGCCTGGCTGACAATCAAACCGCCGACAATTGAAATTCCCAGGGGCTGGCGCATTTCCGCCCCATCCCCATGTCCGAGCGCCAGGGGAATCGCGCCGAACAACGCCGCCATGGTGGTCATCATGATCGGTCGAAAGCGCAGCACACAGGCTTGAAAAATTGCGTCACGCGCGCTCAGCCCCTGATTGCGCTCGGCATCCAAAGCGAAGTCGATCATCATAATGGCGTTTTTCTTGACGATACCAATCAGCAACAGCACACCAATCAACGAAATCACACTGAACTCGGTATTGCAGGCCAATAATGCCAACAGCGCGCCGACCCCGGCCGAAGGCAGGGTCGAGATAATGGTCAGCGGATGGATCCAGCTTTCGTACAACATCCCCAGGACGATATACACCGCCAGCAACGCGGCCAGAATCAGTAAGGGCTGCGATGACAAGGAGTCCTGGAACGCCGCCGCGGAGCCCTGAAAGCTACCCTGAATCGAAGCCGGCATGGCAATCGAGCGCAAGGCGTTACCGATTCCAATGGTTGCGCTAGACAACGATACCCCCAGAGGCAGGTTGAACGAGAAGGTCACCGCCGGGAACTGCCCCTGATGATTGACCGCCAGCGCGGTATTGGTCGGCTGATAATGGCTGAGCGCGGATAGTGGCACCAGGGCGCCACTGGCGCTGGGCACATAAATCCATTTAAGGGCGTCGGGGCTCTGCCAGTAGTTTGGCGCCAGTTCCATCACCACGTGGTATTGGTTCAGTGGTTGATAGATGGTCGACACTTGTCGCTGGCCGAAGGCGTCGTTCAGGGTGTTATCGAGATTCAACTGGCTGATGCCCAGACGCGCCATGGTATTACGGTCAAACACCAGGCTGGACTGCAAGCCCTGGTCTTGCTGATCGGAGTTGACATCGGCCAGCGTGGGTACGCGTGACAGCGCTTTGAGCACTTTAGGCTCCCATAGCCGTAGTTGCTCCAGGCTATCGCCTTGCAATGTGTATTGATATTGCGCATTGCTCTGGCGCCCGCCGATGCGGATATCCTGCACCGCCTGCAAAAATAAGGTGGCGCCGGGTTCATGCGCCAAACTCTTGCGCAAGCGCGCGATCACCTGATCCGAGCTTTGACTGCGCTGACTCAGCGGTTTGAGCACCACAAACATATTGGCGACATTGCGCTGCGAACCGCCGGTAAACCCGACCACGCCATCCACCGCCGGATCGCGCCGCACCAGCGTGATGAAGCGCTGCAGCTTGCGCTGCATTGCCTGAAACGAGATTTGCTGATCGGCGCGCAGCATGCCGGTCAGGCGCCCGGTATCCTGCTGAGGGAAGAACCCTTTGGGAATCGCCCCATATAAATAGACGTTCAGGCAAATTGTTGCCAACAGCAACAGCATCATGCTGCGCCCATGCGCCAGCGCCCAGGTCAGTGAACGCCGATAGCCATCCAGCAAGCCATCGAACCCGCGCTGGCTGAGTAGAGCCAGGCGCGAGACGGATGCTTGGGGATTGGGGGCCTTGAGCCAGCGCGCGCACAGCATCGGCGTCGTGGAGAGCGAGACCACCAGCGAGATCAAAATCGCCACTGATAGTGATACTGCGAATTCGCGGAACAGGCGGCCAATGATGCCGCCCATCAGCAGAATCGGTATAAACACCGCGATCAGCGACAGACTCATCGACAACACGGTAAAGCCCACTTCGCGCGCGCCCCTGAGCGCGGCGGCGCGTGGTGTCATCCCCTGCTCGATGTAGCGCGAAATGTTCTCCAGCACCACGATGGTGTCATCGACCACAAAGCCGGTGGCAATGGTCAGCGCCATCAGCGACAGGTTGTTCAGGCTGAACCCCGCCAGATACATCACACCAAAAGTGCCGATCAACGACACCGGCACGGTAATCGCTGGAATCAGTGTGGCGCGACCGTTACGCAGAAACAGAAACACCACCAGGATCACCAGCCCGACCGAAATCAGCAAGGTGCGCTCAACGTCGGCCAGCGAGGCGCGAATGGTCGGCGTGCGATCCAGCGGCACATCAAGCCGAATACCCTGCGGAATCGAGGCCTGCAGCTCGGGTAACAGCGCGCGCACCCGATCAACGGTGGCAATGATATTGGCCCCGGGCTGGCGCGTGACCACCAGCAATACCGACGGCTGACCATTGACCGATCCGGCGTTGCGCAGATCTTGCACCGAGTCGGAGACATCGGCCAGATCCGACAAACGCACCCCGGCGCCATTGTGATAGCCAACGATCAGCGGCAAATAGTCGCGCGCCGCGCTCGCTTGGTCATTCGCCTCTATCTGCCAACGCTGGCTAGCCCCCTCCAGCGCCCCCTTGGGACGATTGGCATTCACCGCCACCAGCGACGCGCGCACGGCTTCCAGACTCATGCCGTACTGGTTCAGCTGTTGCGGCCGCAATTCAACCCGTACCGCCGGCAATGAACTGCCACCGACCGACACGTCACCGACTCCGCGTACCTGCGCCAGCTTCTGCGCCAGAATTGTCGAGGCAACGTCATACATTTGACCCTGGTTGTACGCCTTGGAGGTCAGTGACAGGATCATGATCGGCGCGTCGGCCGGGTTCATCTTGCGATAGGTCGGATTGCTCGGCATGCCGGAAGGCAGCAAGGCATGCGCCGCGTTAATCGCCGCCTGCACATCGCGCGCCGCGCCGTTGATATCGCGATCCAAATCGAATTGCAGGGTGATCCGGGTTGAGCCCAGCGCGCTGGCCGAGGTGATTTCACTCACGCCGGCAATCCGCCCAAGCGAACGCTCCAGCGGCGTCGCCACACTGGAAGCCATGGTTTCCGGACTGGCGCCGGGCAAGCTGGCCGACACCGAAATAGTGGGGAAGTCGACCTGCGGCAGGGGCGACACCGGCAGCAACTTAAACGCCAGCATGCCGCCAAGCGCGATGGCCAGCGTCAGTAGCGCGGTGCCAACCGGGCGCCGGACAAAGGGGGTGGACAGATTCATTGCCGTGTCCGCCAGCGCCGCGCCAGGCGATCAAACGCCAGATAGATCACCGGTGTGGTGAACAGCGTCAGCATCTGACTCACCAGCAGACCGCCAACCATCGTCAGCCCCAGTGGGTGACGCAATTCGGAGCCGACACCACGCCCCAGCATCAACGGCAAAGCCCCCAGCAGCGCTGACAGGGTGGTCATCAGAATCGGACGGAAGCGCAACAGGCAGGCCTGGTAAATCGCCGCGCGCGGCTCCATGCCCTGTTCGCGCTCGGCGGCCAGGGCGAAGTCGATCATCATGATGGCGTTTTTCTTGACGATACCGATCAACAACACAATGCCGATAATCCCGACCACGCCCAGATCGTTGCCCGAGATCAGCAGCGCCAGCAGAGCGCCGACGCCGGCCGAGGGCAGGGTGGACAGAATAGTCACGGGGTGGATAGTGCTTTCATACAGCACCCCAAGCACGATATACATGGTGATCACAGCGGCCAGAATCAACCACAGTGTGTTCGACAACGAGGACTGGAAGGCCGCCGCCGCCCCCTGGAAATGCACTTGCAGACTGGCGGGCATGGCGAGATCGCTGGTGGCTTGATGTACCGCGTTGACCGCGCTGTCGAGCGAAGCCCCTGGGGCCAGATCGAACGACACCGAACTGGAGGGGAACTGCCCCAAATGATTGACGGTCAGCGCCGCGGTACGTTGTTCGACATGTACCAGCGTGGCCAGCGGCACCTGCGCGCCACTGGAACTGGGCAGGTACACCTGGTCCAGCTCAGCCACCCCACCGCCGCGCGCTTGCTGCTCCAGCACCACGCGGTACTGATTGGTCTGAGTAAAAATCGTGGAGATCTGGCGTTGGCCAAAGGCATTGTAAAGTGCGTTGTCCACCGCGGCGGTAGTGATCCCGAGGCGCGCGGCGGTATCGCGATCAATCGTGATATAGGCCTGCAAGCCCTGGTCTTGCAGGTCGCTGGCAACATTCGCCAACTCGGGCGCCTGTTTGAGCCGGTTGACCAGTTTGGGTACCCATAGGCTCAGTTCCTGCGGCGATGTGGCTTGCAGAATAAATTGATACTGCGAGCGGCTGACACCGGAATCCAGTGATAAATCTTGCACCGGTTGCAGGTAGGCGGTGATCCCGCTGACTGTTGCCAGGCTGGATTCAAGACGCGGCATCACCTTGGCCAAGGCATCGCGATCGGACAAGGGCTTGAGATTGACCAGCATGCGCCCGTTATTCAGGGTGCTATTGCTGCCATCGACGCCAATGAATGACGACAGGCTGGCCACCGCCGGGTCGCGCAAGATGACCTCCGCCAAGCGTTGCTGGCGTTGTGCCATGGCGCCGAACGAAATCGATTGCGGCGCCACGCTCATCACTTGTATCGCGCCGGTATCCTGCTCGGGGAAAAACCCCTTGGGGACCCATAGATATAACGCCACGGTCAGCAGCAAGGTGCCCAACGCCACGCACAGCGTCAGTTTCTGTCGATCCAGCACCCAGTTGAGCATTTTTCCGTAGCCGGCGATCACTCGATCGAAAAACTGGCCACTGGCATGGTAGAAACGGCCTTGCTTCTCATCCGGCACATGTTTCAACAGGCGCGCGCACATCATCGGCGTCAACGTCAGAGACACCACCGCCGAGATCAGAATCGCTACCGCCAAGGTGATGGCGAACTCGCGAAACACCCGGCCAACCACATCGCCCATGAATAGCAATGGTATCAGCACCGCAATCAGCGAAATGGTCAGGGATATGATCGTGAAACCAATCTGTTGCGAACCCTTGAGCGCGGCGGCGAATGGCGTCTCCCCTTGCTCAAGATAGCGCGAGATGTTCTCGATCATTACGATGGCGTCATCCACCACGAAGCCGGTGGCAATCGTCAACGCCATCAGGGTCAGATTATTGATACTGAAGCCGGCGGTAAACATCACGGCAAAGGTGCCAACCAGCGACAGCGGCACCGCCACCGCCGGAATCAGCGTGGCCGGAATATTGCGCAGAAACAGAAAAATCACCATCACCACCAGCGCCACCGAGAGCAAGAGCTCATATTGCACGTCGGCGACCGATGAACGAATGGTAACGGTACGGTCGGTCAATACGCGCACATCGACCGAGCCGGGCAGGGTGGCTTGCAGCATCGGCAGTTGCTGCTTGATGCGGTCCACCACCTGAATCACATTGGCGCCGGGCTGGCGCTGAATGTTCAACAGCACCGCCGGCTCTCGATTGGCCCAGGCAGCCAGCCGAATGTTTTCGGCGCTGTCACTGACGTTGGCGACATCCGACAAATAGAGCGGCGCGCCATTTTTGAAGCTGACCACCACATGTCGGTAGTCGTCCGCGGAGTTTAGCTGATCATTGCCGTCAATCGTGGAAGCGGTATCGACACCGTCGAAACTGCCCTTGGCCAGATTCACGTTGGCATTGGTGACCGCGGTATTGATATCGGTCAGGCTCAGCCCGCTGGCGGCCAGCGCGCGCGAGTTAGCGGCAATTCGCACCGCCGGACGCAAGCCGCCGCCAATGCTCACCAGACCCACCCCGGGCAACTGCGACAGCTTTTGCGCCAGGCGGGTATCGACCAGATCGGTCAACGCCGGCAGGGTCAACGTCGGCGAGGTGATCGCCAGAGTGACAATCGGCGTATCCGCCGGGTTAACCTTGTTATACACCGGGGGGGCGGGCAGATCGGTGGGCAGCAAATTAGTCGCCGCGTTAATCGCCGCCTGCACCTCTTGCTCAGCGACATCCAGCCCGACTTCCAGGTCGAATTGCAGGGTGATGGTCGACGCGCCGCCCGAACTGGACGAGGCCATCTGGTTCAAGCCCGGCATCTGGCCAAACTGACGTTCCAGCGGGGCGGTCACCGACGAGGTCATCACGTCCGGACTGGCGCCAGGATAGAAAGTCACAACCTGAATCGTCGGATAATCCACTTCGGGCAAGGCGGATACCGGCAGAAAACGGTAGCTCATCAGGCCGACCAATAGAATCGCCAGCATGGCGAGCGAAGTGGCGACCGGCCGCTGAATAAACAGCCGCGATGGATTCATCATGCCGCGGGCGCCTTGTGATGGCGGTGTTGTCCCTTGGCCGCGGCACTGTCCGGCGGGCTGGTTTGCGCTCCGGCCAACACCACTCGCGCGCCATCACGCAAGCGATCCACGCCATCCACCACCACGCGGTCCCCCGCGACCAAACCGCTATTGACCAGCAACTGATCCCCGACGCTCGGGCCAGGAACGATGACGCGCAGCGCCACCGTATGATCGGGTTGGATCAGATAGACAAAGGTACCCGGCTGCCCGCGTTGCAAGGCCGCCAGCGGAATCACTACTGCATTCTTGCGCACCTCGGTTTGCAAGCGGATGTTCACAAACTGCTGTGGAAACAAGGTGTTGTCATCATTGGTAAACACCGCCTTCAGCGCCACCGTGCCGGTAGTGCTGGACACTTGGTTGTCAACCGCAAGCAATCTGCCATCGGCCAATTTGTGTAAATTTTCGCGATCCCAGGCTTCGACCGGTAAGGTTTGATGCGCGCCCAATGCCGGCAGAATCTGCCCCAGATTGTCCTCCGGTACCGAAAACACCACATTGGTCGGCTGCATTTGGGTAATCACCACCACGCCATTGGTGTCCGTGGTATGCACGATATTGCCCAAGTCGACCTGCTTCAGGCCGACGCGGCCGGACACCGGCGCGCTGATCCGGCAGTAAGTCAGTTGCAACTTGGCGTTATCCACCGCAGCGCCATCGGTGGCCACGGTCCCCAGGTATTGCTTAACCAGGGCGTCCTGAGTGGCGACCTGCTGTTCGGCGATCGAGTTCTGTGTCAGCAGGGCGCGATAGCGCGCCAAATCGAGTCGCGCGTTGGCCAGCAAGGCTTGGTCATGCAGTAACTGTCCCTGGGCTTGTGCCAGTTGTACTTGGTAGGGACGGGGATCGATCTGCGCCAGCAACTGACCCGCCTTGACCATCTGGCCTTCGACAAAACCAATCCGCTGCAGCTCGCCGGTGATCATGCTATGCACCGTGACAGTATTGTTCGGCGTCACCGTGCCCAGGGCGGTCAGTTCGAGCGGCATATCGCGCAAGCTCGCCGCCACGGCGGTCACCACCGTGGGAGCTTGCTTACCCTTACGCGCATCGGCGCCACCATTTCCCAGAGTTAAGCGCCAGACCAAAAACCCCAGCAATAGCAGCAACACCAGCAGAACTATCGGTTTTTTTCCGCGTAACGAGCGCAGGTTAGGTCGGGTCATGGCGAGGCGCAATCAAAAAATGGATAAGGTTGAGCATTAAACTATGTCAGTGGTTATATATTACCCGAGACATATAAACGATTGCGCAGCCCGTTTCCGTAAACCCAGGCTGCTTGATTAATAATCTTTAAGTTCAAGGTCGCGCGGCTAAAGCGCTTGCAGAAATATGCGCAGGCGCGTGACTTTAGGCAATGCGGGCAGGCTCCTCAGGCGCTCGGCCACAGCGGCGGCACCACTGGGCAGTAGAATATCGAGCTCCACGGAGCCGTCCAGATAATGCGCCAGCAATTGCTCCAGCAGTAAATATTCCCCGCCCAGACCAAGATTAAGCTGGCGCAGCAATTGCTGGCGCGATGGTAAGGCCAGGTTGGCGATCGCGTCGTCGTGGTCGGCATCGATATGAATGGTGGCATCGCTCACCGCGTGCAGCTCAAATAACCGCTGTTGCGCTTGCAGAGCCACTTGATGGCCTTCCGACACGCTGATATGGCTGCCCACCAGCAGGTGCGCGTCCACCACCACCAAGTCGCCCATCTTGCGCGTACGAATGTCGTGGGCATTGACCACGCCTTCGGTCTGACTCAGCGTGGCGCGCATGGCATCAACTTCATCGACGCTCAGGCCGCGATCCATCAAATCCTGAAATGCGTCGTAGCCAAAACGCCAGCCCATGCGGCTGACCATGAACCCGACAATCGCCGCGGCCAATGGGTCAAACAGCGGCATCCCCAATAAATTACCGATAATCCCGAGCGCCACGACCAGCGAAGAAGCCGCATCGGAGCGCGCGTGCCAGGCATTGGCGGCCAACATACTGGAGCGCACACGCTGGGCCACCGCCAGCATGTAGCGAAACAGGCTCTCCTTGGCCAGCAAGGCGGCGAGCGCCACCCACAGCGCCACTTCGTGCACCCGAGGAATCAACTGCGGCTGGCTGAACTTCAGCGCGGAAGTCCACAGCATTCCCAGCCCCACCACCAGCAGCAAGGCGCCAAGCACCAGCGAGGCGGCGGTCTCAAAGCGGAAATGGCCATAGGGATGGTCCTGATCCGCAGCCTTGTGACTGAAATGGTTCGCCACCAGCACGGCGAAATCGGATAACAGATCGGATAAGGAGTGAATACCATCGGCAATCAAGCCGCTGGAGTGCGCCAGTACCCCCACGGCAATCTGGAAGGCGCTCAACACCAGATTCAGCGCCACGCTGACTAGAGTGCTATGGCGAGCCGCCTGCTGTTTAACATTTAATTCCGGCGTGGTGGTCAATACGTCACTGGTCATAGGTTTCTTTACGGTAGGACGTGGATGCGATTTCATTCTAGCAGCATCGTTTGAATCCACGACGATCACAATAAATCGCACTACATTTAACCACGTATATATGAGTAGCCTATTTGCAAAGATTATCACTGCCATATAATGGCACCTTTGCCCCTTGCTTTGGCTGGGTTACAACCAACAGGAACATCATGTCCACTTTACATGCGATTCTTTTCGCCATCATGCAGGGTATCTCCGAGCTATTCCCCATCAGTAGTCTGGGACACGGCGTGGTACTGCCAGATCTGCTGCGCTGGAACCTGGATCGGCAAGACCCCAGCTTTCTCTCATTCATGGTGGTGTTACACCTCGGCACCGCGCTGGCGCTGTTGATCTATTTCCGTAAGGACTGGATTGAGCTGATCGGTGGATTTGTGCGCGCGGGCGGACGCCCGGTCAACCCCGAGTCACGTCTGATGTTGCGCTTGATCGTCGGCACGATTCCCGCCGGCCTGTTGGGTCTGCTGCTGGAGAAGAAGCTGCGCATGCTGTTTGGCTCCACCAATCTGGTGCTGGTGGTGATGATCATCAACGGCGTGATTCTGATCGCCGGCGACTTTCTGAAAAAACGCGATGGCGGTCGCCCTCTTGATGCACTGAGCTATGGTGGCGCGTTAAAAATTGGCGTGGTGCAGGCTTTGGCGCTGATTCCGGGAATCTCGCGCTCGGGCGTCACCCTGATCGCAGGTCTGAATCAAGGGCTGAACTATGCCTCCGCCGCGCGTTTCGCCTTTTTGCTCGCCACACCGATCATCGGCGCCGCCAGCCTGTTGGAAGTGCCCAAGCTGATGCACGCTCATAGCCAGATTTCGCTGAGTTTTGGTCTGTTGTGCGGCCTGATCTCAGGGATCTGCGCTTACCTCAGTACCTGGGCGCTGATGCGCTATTTCAATAAACACGAAGTGCAGGCCCTGCGTCCATTCGGCTGGTATTGCATCGGGCTCGGACTGTTAGGCCTGGCGCTCAAGCTGCTTTAAGGATTGATTAATGGCGGAAGATAAAAAAGAACCCTGGCTGAATCACCTGGCGCTAACCACGGTGATTCTAGCGGTATGCGCCACCCTGGCGACGTTCAAGGGCGGCGGCTATTCGACCAAGAGCGTGATCAGCCAGGCGCAGGCATCGGATCAATGGGCCTTTTACCAGGCCAAGGCAATCAAGGGCGACCTGTACCAGGTTGAACTGGACGCGTTACAGACCACACTCGCCACCTTACCGGCAACGACGCCGTTGTCGGTCAAGCAGGTGTATCAAAGCAAGATCGACGATTACCAGGCCAGGGTGACGAAGTACGCGCGCGAGAAAAGTCAGATTCAGAAGCAGGCGCAGCAGCTGGAGCAACAGCGTGATGCCGCGCAGCGCCAGGGTCACCCATTCGGCGTAGCGGTGATCTTCTTGCAGGTGGCGATTCTGATTTCGTCGATTGCCGGCCTGTTCCGGCGCAAACAAGTGTGGTACGCGGCGCTACCAATCGGCTTGCTGGGTCTGATTTTCTTTGCCGATGGTTTCTGGTTGTTTTTCTAAGTGAGTGCGCGGCCAAGCCAGGGTTTATGGCTTGGCCGACGGCGCACTAAAAGTGAGCAAATCCCTTGTCTAGCATTTTATTCACAACTTCTAAGTTAGCATTCATGGCTTTTAACTTCTCATTCTCCGCTTTTAAGTCAGCCACCAGATTCTCACTCGCCGCCCCAGCCAATTTCTTACTTTCCGCCGCGCCCGCCACCACGCCCGCGCTCGCCACACCGGGCAGCGCCGCCGCCAAATTCCCTATCGGCAAAATCAACGTCTGCGCCTGAGCCAGTCCTTGCGCGGCGGTCAGGGCGCCATTGAGGGCGTTGGCGCTATTCACCGCTGAGGCAACACCCAAGCCGGCCGAGGCGATCAGCAAACCCGAGCGTGTCAACAACGACGTTATCGATGCAATTTTTTGAATGTGTTTTTCTTTGATACCCAGTCCAGGTAACACGATCTTGACCAAATTCTCCAGGGAGTCGCCTCCGCCGGGTAACGGCGCTTTTCCATGGACCACGTTATAGTAATTGATCAAGTGGCAGCACAAATCGGCCGTCGCCAAGGCGACGTTGGTCCACGCAATGGCGGCGACCGGCGCCGTCGCGCCGAACGTCACCACCGCCGCCGCGGTCGTCGCCGACGCGGCGCCCCCAGTGATGAGCAGCGTGATCACGCCTTTGATTGCAGCGTTGCGCGCGTTGACCACGTCCGCGCGCTGTGACGTCTGCGCGGATTGTTGCGCCAACTCGGCATATCGCTGCAGTGACTGGTCCAGATCGGTCGGATCTGACGGATCGGATAGATCTGATAGTTCGGCCTGCGCCGCTTGCAGGAAGATCGAGTCCAACGGCTGATGTAATTCGGGGGCAGTGCCCCCCCGGGGGGGGAGCGGGGTATCAAAAGCGACTGTTTGTCTATACCCATTACCACCAATGTTACTGATTGTCATGATAGAGATTCCTTTGAATCAATGCAGTGAGAGCAAGAGCGCGTCGGTTTGGGCCAAAAGCGGCGCATGGCGCGCGTCTTCGGCGCATAGGCTCTGGCATACCCGCAGCGTGTCGCGCGCCGTATCCGTCTCCTCTAAAGCCAGCAGGCACTCGCCCATCTGGTAGAGCGGTTGCGGCTCGCGCGCAAACAGCTGCGTGGCCAGCAGGTAAAAGCCCAAGGCGTCTTGATAGCGCTCCAACTGCTGCAGGGTGCTTGCCAACGCCAGGTAGTTCTGCAGGCGATGCGGTCGGTAGAGTAAAATCACGGCAAAGTCGGGCAGCGCCGCGCTGTAATCGCGATTCAGATAGGCGCTGCCGGCTTGGGAAAACAGTTGTCGCAATTGTTGTTCGCTCACCGGACCGAGCCCGGCCAGTTCGGCACAGCCGTCTAGCACGGATTGGTAGACGCGCAAAATCTGTTGCTGCAACGCTTCTCCGTCCAGTTCGGCGGCATTGGCTTCAGTCGCCACTGACGGAGGCAACTCTTGGGTGATGGCGAAATGTGGCGGCACACGTAATCCTTGGTAACATAAGTGAGCGGCCAGTATGGCTGGCGGAAGATTCGTATGAATTGCAGAATTCGCTTACACCGACGCGGGTCAATCTGATCAAGATAAATCCCTGAACCCCCTCTAATCTCGGTTGATCCGCTGGGTTTTTGTCAATTCGGATCATCCCGGTTATCCTAAGACAATAAAATCCTGAAATTAAAGAGAAATACGTGGTTTATGCTGCATAGCATCAAAATTATTCATTCCGCCCTGCGCCGTCAACGTCAATCTTGGCAGCAACTGCCTTTGTGGACCGAATTGCGACCGGTGTTCGCGATGTCGCTGCCGTTGATCCTGTCGCAAGCCGCGCAGATCGGCATTATGTTTATCGATTCGATCCTGATGGGCCGGCTGGGCCCCGGCGCGCTGGCGGCGGGCGCGCTGGCGCTATCAAGTTATTTCTTCTGCTTTGTGCTGGCTTATGGACTGAGCTCCGCCGCCGGCAATTTGGTGGCGCTGGCGCATGGTCGTGGAGACCGCCGCGCGATCGTGGCCGCCACCCGCGCCTGCCTGCTGCTGTCGCTGTTGATGTCGCTGGTGATCGGCGTGTTGCTGTGGCATGCCGAACCGGCGATGCTGGCCTTGGGTCAGGCGGCGCCAACCGCGCGTCTGGCCACGCGCTTTTTGCATATTCTGCTGTGGGGCATGCCGATGAGCATGCTGTTTCTGACGCTACGCAGCTTCGCCTCGGGGATTGGCAACCCGGGTCCGGTACCGTTTATTACCCTGTCTGCGCTGGTGCTGGCACCCTGTTGTGGCTGGATCTTGTCGCAAGGGATTGGCGCCTGGACCGGCCTGGGTTTGGACGGAATTGCACTCTCTTCCGTGTTGACCTATTGCTATATGGGGATGGCTTTTTGCCTGGTGGTGAAACGTAACCCGGTCTTCGCGCGCTATCACTTGTTTGGCGGTTTTGAGCGCCGCGATCTGGCGGCGATTAAACCGCTGCTGCGCCTCGGGATGCCCACCTCGGGCACCATGGCGCTGGAAAGCGGCATGTTCAGCGCCAGCGCCTATTTAATGGGCGCGCTTGGCACCTCCGAACTGGCGGCGCATCAAAGCATGTTTCAGTTGGTCACGGCCAGTTTCATCATCCCGATTGGGCTGGCGCAGGGAATTTCCATGTGTATCGGGCAAGCCGCCGGCGCTGGTGAGTTTCAACGGGTCAAACATCTCGGGAATTTGGGCCAAACCCTGGCGCTTGCCTGGAGCGTTCTGACCGCCAGTCTGCTGTTGCTGCTCCCCGGCCTGTTGGTCTCGATGTTTCTGCCCGAGGGGCGGCCGGGCGTCGACACGGCGCGTCAGATTGCTTTATCGCTGGCGCCGCTGGTGGCGCTATTGCTGGTGTTTGATGCCTGGCAGACCGTGAGTAATGGGATGTTGCGCGCTCTCAAGGATGCGCACACCACCTTGCTGATCTATTCGCTGGGCTGCTGGGGGATAGGGATTCCACTAGCGTGGTGGTTGTCGCGACATGGGCTGGGGGCCATCGGCGTGTGGAGTGGCATGACGGCCGGGCTGACCGTGGTCAGCCTGCTTCTGACGCGGCGTTTCAGTCGTTTAACCGATGCATTGCTCACCGGCGGCAAACGCCTTTAAGTCAGCGCCGGTCATCGGGAGTCTGTCGGGTTATGGACCGAGCAGCCGCTTTTGCAGCCGCGGACTCCAAAGTCCGACAGGTTCCTAGGTTTCTTCGTAGGTCGATAACTTCAGCAGGTGGTAGGCGGGACACCAGCCGGAGAGACCGGTGGAGAGGGGAATCAGGCCCAGCCAGGCCCAGGGATTATGGGGACCGAGGAGCGCCAGACTGGTGACCAACAAGCCAATCACCGTGCGTATCACGCGCTCGGCCCTGCCGATATTGCGTAGCATTATGCGCTCCTCGAATCGCGCTTTACTCCGACATGGCGGCCAACAGTTCGGCCTGATGTTCGGAGATCAAGGCGGAGGTTAGATCATCCAGGTCGCCATCCATCATATATTCCAACTTGTACAGCGTCAGGTTGATGCGATGGTCGGTAATCCGGCCCTGGGGGAAATTGTAGGTGCGAATCCGCTCGCTGCGATCGCCAGATCCCACCAGGCTCTTGCGCGTCGCGGCCTCTTTGGCCTGCGCTTCGCGCGTGCGCGCGTCCATAATGCGCGCCGCCAGCACCGACAAGGCGCGCGCCTTGTTTTTGTGCTGCGAACGGTCATCCTGACACTCGACCACAATCCCGGTCGGCAAGTGCGTGATGCGCACCGCGGAGTCGGTCTTGTTAATGTGCTGCCCACCGGCGCCCGAGGCGCGGAAGGTATCGACACGAATATCCGCCGGATTGATGTCGACCTCGGCCACTTCATCGGCCTCCGGCATCACCGCCACGGTACAGGCCGAGGTATGAATCCGCCCCTGGGTTTCAGTCACTGGCACCCGTTGCACGCGATGGCCACCGGATTCGAATTTGAGTTTTGAATACGCGCCAAAACCGACAATTCGCGCAATCACTTCTTTGTAGCCACCGAGATCAGACTCCGAGGCGGAGACGATTTCAACCTGCCAGCGATTACGCTCGGCGTAGCGGGTATACATGCGCAACAGATCGCCGGCAAACAACGCAGCTTCGTCGCCGCCGGTTCCCGCCCGGACTTCGAGATAGATGTTGCGCTCGTCGTTTGGATCCTTGGGCAATAACAGCTTTTGCAGGTCCAATTCCAGCTGGTCGCGCCGCTCACGCCCGGCTTCGATTTCCGCCTGGGCGAAATCTTTCATCTCGGGGTCGGACAGCATGTCTTCAGCGGCCGCAATATCGTTTTCGCAATCACGCCAGGCCTGAAAAGCTTCTACCACCGGCGTCAGTTCGGCATGTTCGCGTGTCAGACGGCGATATTGATCCATGTCTTCGGTCACGCCGGGTTGCACCAACAGGTGCATCACTTCCTCCAGCCTATCTGCCAGCTGGGATAACTTGGCCGCAATCGAGGGTTTCATCAGGACTCCGGATGCAAGTGGTAAACCCGCGCCACGGCTTGAACCAGCGCATCGGAATCGACACCCGTTCTTGCCGACAGGGCCTGGGTCGGCGCATGCATCAATTTATTGGTCAGTTGGATAGACAGGGCTTCCAATACTTTTTCCACCGGCTCGCCGCGCTCAAGCTGCTTCTTGGCCGCTTCCAGCACATGACGGCGCATGCGTTCGCCCTCGTCGCGCAGGGCGCGAATCAAGGGCACGATTTCGCGCTGCTTCAGCCATTGGCTGAACTCGGCCACGCGCGCCACGATAATGCTCTCAGCTTCGGTCGCCGCTACCTGGCGCGCCTCGCGACCGACTTCCACCACGCTGGCCAGATCATCCACGGTATAGAGAAATACATCGGCGAGCTGGCCAACTTCGGGCTCGATATCGCGCGGCACCGCCATGTCGAGCATGAACATCGGGCGATGACGGCGCGCCTTGATCGCGCGTTCGACCATGCCCTTGCCAACCAGCGGCAACTGACTGGCGGTCGAGGTAATCACCACATCGAAGCGCGGCAATACGTCGGAAAGGTCGGACAGCGACAGCGCTTGGCCGCCAAAGCGCTCAGCCAGCGCGCGACCGCGTTCCAGTGTGCGATTGGCCACGGCGATCAACGCCGGCTGACGCGCCGCGAAGTGGGTCGCCACCAGTTCAATCATTTCACCCGCGCCAATGAACAAGATGTTCAATTCGCCAATGCTGGGGAAGATCTGCTCAGCCAATTTGACCGCGGCGGCCGACATCGAAACCGAGTTGGCGCCGACCGCGGTTTTACTGCGCACTTCTTTAGCCACGGAAAACGCCCGTTGAAACAGGGCATTAAGCTGAGGCCCCAGGGCGCCGGCCTCTTGCGCGATACGCACCGCGTCTTTGAACTGTCCCAAGATCTGGGTTTCGCCCAAAACCATCGAATCCAGACCGCTGGTGACGCGAAAAGCGTGGCGCGCCGCTTCGGAGGCATCCATCCGATACAGATACGGCGCGACTTGTTCGGGTGTCAGATCGTGGTATTGCGCGAGCCAGGCAATGGCGCGCAGCGGATCGGGACAGGAGCAATAAATTTCGGTGCGATTACAGGTGGAAATAATCGCAGCCTCTTGTGCGGCATGGCTATCGAGCAGCCGCCCCAAGGCCTCCGGCAACGCCTCGGCGGAAAAAGCGAGCTTTTCCCTCACCTCCAACGGTGCGGTTTGATGATTGAGACCAAAGGCAACCAGATGCATGAGCAATAAAGACTGCGAAGTAAATGGGGCATTTTAGCTTATCTTGCCGCGCACGTCCCGAGCGTAACCGACAATGTCATAAGATGATGACTATAAGACCGTCGCGCCACGGGTTAAGATAGCGTCAGGAGGATTTGTCATGTCACTTAAGCTCGCTGATATCCGTCTGGATTACAGCAAAAAAGAATTGTCCCCCGAGGACTGCCTGCCCAACCCGGTGGCCCAGTTTGAACTGTGGCTTAACGAAGCGATGTCCGCGCAGGTTCCCGAGCCCACGGCGATGCATATCGCCACGGTAGCTCCTGATGGGCGTCCCAGCGCGCGTATCGTGTTGCTCAAGGGTGTGGAGGATGGTCAGTTTTTGTTTTACACCAATTATCTAAGCCGCAAGGGGCGTCAGCTCCACGACAATCCTCAGGTGTCTTTGACCTTTTTCTGGCCCGAGCTCGAACGCCAGGTTCGGATCGAGGGCCGCGCCACGCAACTGCCCGGGCCGATTTCCGATGCCTATTTTGCTAGCCGTCCCTACACCAGCCGGCTTGGCGCCTGGGCATCAGAGCAAAGCACGGTGATTCCCTCCAAGGCCGAGCTGGTGAAGCGCGCGGCGATGTTCGGCATGCGCCATCCGATCAAAGTGCCGCGGCCACCACACTGGGGAGGCTATGGCGTCACGCCGGATTTAATCGAGTTCTGGCAAGGCAGACCCAGTCGCCTGCATGACCGCGTGGTCTATCGACTGGAACCTAGCCAAGAGTGGCATAAAGCACGCCTCGCCCCTTGAGCGTTCGGGCGGGCGAACTGATGCATACCCGCCACAACCGCGGCGCGCCGCGCTGGCGCGCCGCCCCGTTTTAGAGGGGTTTGCGCCCCCCCTCGCATTTGGTACAGCATTCCAGTTCCCCAACCATCACTTCAGCCAGCAGCCAATTTTGTCCGTACGCCTCTAGATATACGCCAGAGCCGGTGATCACGCCGCCTCATTGTCGGGGATGCGGCCCACACCGTCCGCGCCCCATTTGTTCTGCGTATCTGGAGCACGATTCAATGAAAAAATTGTCTTTCCTTGCGGCGCCATGCCTGGCCGCGGCCACCTTGGGCTGCATCGCGCCAGCGGGCGCGGCCCAGCTGATCGATTTATCCTCCACGCACGCGACACTCGCCGGTACCTCGTTGTTGACCAGCGCTGGCGCATTACCCGCCGATTTCAAAGCCGTGCGCAGTCAGACGCTGCCCAGTGGCAAGGTGATCACCCGTTATCAGCAGTATTACCAAGGGGTTCCGATTTGGGGGCTCTCCGCCGTCGAAGAGCGTCAGCCCAGCGTACTCGGCGCTCACCCCAAGCTGTTTGGCAAGATGGCGACCCAGATCCAGCAGGATCTGGCCAGCGTCAAACCAGCACTGAGCGCCAGTCAAGTCCTGCAACTTGCCCGTGGCCTCAAGTCTGGCGGCTACGCCACCGCGAATGAACAAGCCGAGCTGGTGATCCGCCTGAATCAGGCACACGACGCGCAATTGGTCTACCTGGTGTCATTTTTGGTTCAGAGCCCGACGCCAACACGTCCATTTATGATCGTCGACGCCACCAATGGCGCGATTCTCAAACAATGGGACGGATTGACGCATCTGGATGCCACCGGCCCTGGTGGTAATAAAAAAACCGGAGAGTACGAGTACGGCAAGAAGTATGGTTTTCTGCCAGTCAGCGATGATTGCAGTATGGATAATGGCGCGGTACTGGCCATCGACCTGCATTCCAGCGAAGACACCAGCATCAATACGCCATTCAAGTTCAACTGCCCGCGCAATACCGCGGATCGGGCGATTAATGGCGCGTATTCACCGGTGAACGACGCCTATTATTTTGGCAACGCGGTGGTCAAGATGTATCACGACTGGCTTGGACTGAAGCCAATCAACGGTCCGCTCTACTTGCATGTGCACTACGGTCGGCGCTACGAAAACGCCTTCTGGGACGGTTCCAGCATGAACTTTGGTGACGGCGCTCGTCGGCTCTACCCGCTGGTCTCGGTCGATGTCACCGGACATGAGATCAGCCATGGGTTTACCGAGCAAAATTCCAATCTGGAGTACGAAGGGCAGTCGGGCGGGATCAACGAGGCGTTTTCAGATATGGCGGGCGCCGCCACCGAATTTTTCGTCAAAGGCAGCAATAGCTGGCAAGTCGGTCTGGACATTACCAAGGGCAAAAAACCACTTCGCTATATGGAACATCCCACCAAGGATAAACATTCGATCGAAAACGCCAAGGACTATACCGACGGTATGGATCCACACTTGAGCAGCGGGGTTTACAACCGGGCGTTCTACTTGCTGGCCACCGCCAGCGGCTGGGATGTCAAAAAGGCCTTTACGGTGTTTGCCGACGCCAACCGTCTGTATTGGAACGCCACCAGCGACTACAACCAGGCGGCGTGCGGCGTGGTCCGCGCCGCCAGCGCGCGCGGCTTTGACGATAAAGCGGTCACCGACGCCTTTCAGTCGGTCGGTGTCGCCTGCCAGGGGTAACCATGGGTTGGGGGGGGTACGATCGTCCAGCCGTCACGCGCAGCCCCAGTCGTCATCTTCACGCGTAGCGTGGAGATCCAGGGTTTTTGCTGGCAATGCCGCAAGTTCGCTGGATCCCCGCTCTTCGAGCGAGGATGACGGCGGAGGGCCGGAGAGCATGACGGCAAATGGGCGGGGCAATGCCCCGTCATCAGGCGTCGACGATCGCGCTAACGCTCCATTTTTTCGGCAATAACTTGCCGCGTTTGCCGCGACGACCGATATAGTCGCCCAGACTCAGTTTTTCCACTCCCGGCTTACCGCGCACCGAGACCATGGTCAGCAGCACCTTGTCGCCGCGCGCCAGGCCGACCGCGGTCACGATCTCTCCGGTCTCAAGCTGCATCAACATCAACCCGCGGCCCTTGGCCAGATCGCGCAGCTCGCTCGCGGGGAAGGCCAATATCCGACCATGATCCGACGCCACCACCAACTGCAGATCGACCTGCGCCACATCACTGGGCACCCGCACCGGCACCAGCACCGCATCGTCGGATTCCACCGAGATAAACGCCTTGCCGGCCTTCACCCGACCCGCCATATCGGCCAGGCTGGCGACAAAGCCATAACCCGAGGAACTCGACATCACGTAACGCGCGGTTTCCGGACCGGCCAGCAAATGCAGTGGTTTAGCGCCATCCTGCACGTCAATCAACGAGGTGACCGGCACCCCGTCGCCACGCCCGGTAGGGACATCGGCGGCATTTACGGTATAGGCGCGCCCTCGGCTATCCAGCACAATCAATGGCCACACCGTACGCGTCTCGACCACGGTCGCCAGGGCATCGCCATCCTTGAACGCCAATGTGCTCAAATCGAGATTGTGTCCAACGCGCGCGCGCAGCCAGCCCTTTTCCGACAGAATCACACTGATGGCTTCGTCCGCCACCGTCTGGGTCAGAACCGCGCGCTCGGCCGCCTTGATTTCACTGCGCCGCGCGTCACCGTATTTGGCGGCATCGGCGATAATTTCATCGCGCACCATATCGCGCTTGACCTCGGGGTTGGCCAGTACATGACGCAAACCCTCGCGCTCTTCGCGTAACTCGGATAGCTCTTTCTCCAGCTTGAAGCCTTCCAGCCGCGCCAACTGGCGCAAGCGGATTTCCAGAATATCCTCGGCTTGTGCTTCGGATAATCCGAACGCCTTGATCAGATCGATCTTGGGCTCATCCGACTCACGAATCACCCGAATCACTTCATCGATATGGATGAAAGCAACCATCCGTCCTTCGAGGATATGAATTCGCTTGTCCACTTGTCCCAGGCGGAAGGTCAGGCGTCGCGTCACGGTGCTGATGCGAAACGACAGCCATTCGCTCAAGATCGCCTTCAGACCTTTTTGTCCCGGGCGACCATCCATGCCGATCATCACCAAGTTGAACGAGGCATTGCCCTCCAGACTGGTCTGCGCCAGCAACAAACGCACAAATTCGTCGGGATCCTGACGGCTGGACTTTGGCTCAAACACCAACCGTACCGGTTGGGAGCTGTCCGACTCGTCGCGCACCCGATCCAGCACCGAAAGCATCAGGCTCTTCAGGTTTTGCTGTTCTTGGGACAGGACTTTCTTGCCAGGGCGCAGCTTGGGGTTGGTGGCCTCTTCGATCTCGGCCAACACTTTCTGCGCCGAACTTCCCGGAGGAAACTCACCCACCACCACGCGCCATTGTCCGCGCGCCAGGCGTTCAATTTCCCAACGGGCGCGCACACGCACCGAGCCGCGCCCGGTTTCATAGGCGCTACAGATATCTTCGCGCGCGGTAATGATCTGGCCGCCACCCGGGAAATCCGGCCCGGGCACCCACTGCATTAACTCCGAGGTAGTGAGATCGGGGTTCGCCAGCAGCGCCACGCTGGCCGCCGCCACTTCTTTCAGGTTGTGCGGCGGAATTTCGGTAGCCAGGCCGACCGCAATCCCCGAGGCGCCGTTGAGCAGCACCATGGGCAAGCGCGCCGGTAACAGGTGCGGCTCTTGAAACGCGCCATCGTAGTTCGGCACGAAATCCACCGTGCCCATATCGATTTCAGCCAACAGCAATTCGGCGATCGGAGTCAGGCGCGCTTCGGTATAACGCATCGCGGCGGCGCCATCGCCATCGCGACTGCCAAAGTTACCCTGACCATCAATCAGGGGATAGCGCAGGGTAAAGTCCTGCGCCATGCGCACCAGCGCCTCGTACGCCGAGCTATCGCCGTGCGGGTGGTATTTACCTAGAATTTCACCGACCACCCGCGCCGACTTGACCGGTTTGGCCCCCGAGACCAGCCCCATATCGCGCATCGCATACAGAATGCGGCGTTGTACCGGCTTTTGACCATCAGCCACTTCGGGCAGCGCGCGTCCCTTGACGACGCTCATGGCGTATTCTAGGTAGGCGCGCTCAGCGTAAAGATCGAGAGCGATCCATTCGCCGCCCGCGGCAAGCTCTGGCGCGGCTTCCGGGGGCTTTTCTGGCGGTGCGCCGGCATCGGTGGCAGAATTAAACAGGTTGCCGCTAAACAAGTCGTCGTTATTCATCATGCTTCGTCGTATGGCAAAGGTCGCAGACAGGGATTGTACATGGCAAGCTTACTTCAGTGGCAATGCCACACTTTTGATGGGTTCACCTTAACCACACTGTACGAGATGTTGCGTCTGCGTGATCAAGTTTTCGTGCTGGAACAGCAATCGATTTATGGTGATCTGGATGGATTGGATCAGCAGGCCTTGCATGTCGTTGGATGTAATGGCAACGGCGTGTTGCAGGCCTATGCGCGCATCCTGGCGCCCGGTGATAAATATTCGGATGCCACCGCGATTACCCGCGTCGTGGTCGATCCGGCATTGCGCGGCGCGGGAATCGGCCAGCAATTAATGACCGAAGCGCTGTTACAGTGCCAGCAGCGTTTTCCGTCCGTGGCGCAACAACTGTCAGCCCAGGTGTCCTCTTTGGGCTTTTATCAGGCGCTGGGCTTTCAAACCATTTCCGCGCCGTATGACGATGGTGGCATTGAGCATGTGGACATGCGGCGCGAGGGCTGAACAATCTGTGTAGGCACGCGGATTAAACCATGCGGATACGTCCAAACGGTTGCCTGAACCGACCTAAATCGGCGATAATTCTATGATTTCCCAATGGTTCGCTCTATGAGCCAGTCATTGTTCATGTCATTCACCGTATCGAGGTTTCTTCCGCATGGTTACCCGAACCGAGCTCGCTAATGCTATCCGCTTCCTTTCCATGGACGCGGTGGAAAAAGCAAAATGTGGCCACCCCGGCATGCCCATGGGCATGGCAGACATCGCCGAAGTTCTATGGCGCGATCAACTGAAACACAGTCCAACCCATCCCCATTGGTACAATCGAGATCGCTTCGTGCTGTCGAATGGCCATGGTTCGATGCTGCATTACAGCCTGCTACACCTTGCGGGTTACGACGTTTCGATTGAAGACCTGAAGAATTTCCGCCAACTGCACTCTAAAACCCCGGGACACCCCGAGTACGGTTACACCGACGGAATCGAAACCACTACCGGACCACTGGGACAGGGCTTGGCTAACGCGGTCGGCATGGCCCTGGCGGAAAAATTACTCGCCGCCGAATTCAACCGTGATGGACTGCCGATTGTCGACCACCATACCTGGGTATTCCTCGGTGATGGCTGTCTGATGGAAGGCATTTCGCATGAAGCCTGCTCACTGGCCGGTACCTGGGGCCTGAACAAGCTGGTGGCGTTCTATGACGATAACGGCATTTCGATCGACGGCGACGTTGAAGGCTGGTTCACCGACGATACGCCCGCGCGTTTCGCCGCGTATGGCTGGCAAGTGATTCCGAACGTCAATGGGCACGATCCACGGGAAATTGCCACCGCGCTGCAAACCGCGAAGAAAAGCCCGGATCGTCCGACATTGATTTGCTGCAAGACCACCATCGGCTTTGGCGCGCCTAACAAGCAAGGCGGCCACGATGTGCATGGCTCGGCGCTGGGCGCCAGCGAAATCGCCGCCGCGCGCGAACACCTGCATTGGTCACACGCGCCGTTCGAGATTCCTCAAGACATTTATGCGGCCTGGAACGCGGTCGCCGCCGGTGAAAAATTCGTCAGCGAATGGGATGCGCTATTCGCCGCCTATCGCGGGCAATACCCGGCTGAAGCGGCCGAGTTCGAGCGACGCATGGCGGGCGAGCTGCCGGAAAACTGGGCGCAGCATGTTAGCGCCAAGTTGGCGCAAGTCAATCAAAAAGGCGAAACCATCGCCACGCGTAAAGCGTCGCAAAATTCTATTGCCGCGCTGGCTGAAGTCTTGCCTGAACTGTGCGGCGGCTCGGCCGATCTGACGCCTTCTAATCTGACCAACTGGCCGGGTTCGAAATCGTTCGACGCTAAGAGCGGTGGCAACTACATCCATTATGGCGTGCGTGAGTTCGGCATGGCGGCGATCATCAATGGCATGACGCTACATGGCGGTCTCAAGCCGTTCGGCGCAACGTTTCTGATGTTCAGCGAATATGCGCGTAATGCGTTGCGCATGGCCGCGCTAATGAAAATCAACCCGGTATTCGTGTTCACCCACGACTCCATCGGCTTGGGAGAGGATGGTCCGACGCACCAGCCGATCGAACAGATCGCTACGCTGCGCATGATCCCGAATATGGCGCTATGGCGGCCCTGCGATACGGTCGAAGCGCTGCAAGCCTGGTCCGAAGCGCTCGCCAGCAAGACCCAGCCCAGCTGCCTGGTGTTCAGTCGTCAGAATTTGCCGTTTGTAACGCGCGATGAAGCCACTATTGAAAGCATCAGGCGCGGCGGCTACGTACTCAAGGATTGCGCCGGCACACCGCAAGCCGTGCTGATCGCCACCGGCTCCGAAGTCGAACTGGCGTTGAAGGCTCAGGATCAGTTGGCAGAGCAGGGCATTGCCGTGCGCGTGGTATCCATGCCGTGCACCAGCCGTTTCGATCTTCAGGATCGCGCGTATCAAACTTCAGTTCTGCCGAGCGGCGTCGTGCGCCTGGCGATTGAAGCCGGTGTCAGCGACTTCTGGCGCAAGTACGTTGGCCTCGAAGGCGACGTAATTGGTATCGATCGCTTTGGCGAGTCGGCGCCCGCGGGTGAACTGTTTAAGCTGTTCGGTTTCACCGTAGATAATGTCGTGGCGAAAACCCTGCAGCTGGTTCAGCCCAAATAAGTAGTAACGGCCGCCCCTGATATCTCGGGCGGCTTTTTTTTGCATGAGCACTCCCGGGAGAGAGAAAGACATGACCATCCGTATCGCTATCAACGGCTATGGCCGTATCGGCCGACAGGTACTGCGCGCCATTCACGAGTACAACCTCAATAACGAATTTGAAGTCGTAGCCGTCAATGCTAGCGGAGATCTGGCCACCAATGCGCATATCACCAAGTTCGATACGGTACATGGCCGCTTCCCGGCCGAGATCAGCCATGATGACCATCATCTGATCATCAATGGCCAGCCTATCGTGTTCTTCAGCACTCGCGACCCGGCCCAGTTGCCATGGAAAGAACTGAATGTAGATATCGTACTGGAATGTACCGGTGCGTTCACCAGCAAGGCCAAGTGTCAGGCGCACTTGCATGCGGGGGCGAAGAAAGTGCTGATTTCCGCGCCCGGCGGCGACGATGTCGACGCCACCATCGTCTACGGCGTCAACCATCAGGTACTGACCTCGGAGATGACCGTGGTGTCGAATGCCTCCTGTACCACTAATTGCCTGGCCCCGGTCGCCAAGGTTCTGCATGATGAAATCGGGATTGTGAAAGGCCTGATGACCACCATTCACGCCTTTACCAACGACCAGGTGCTGACCGACGTGCGCCATAAAGATCTGCGTCGCGCCCGTTCCGCGGTTCAAAACATGATTCCGACCAAGACCGGCGCCGCCAAGGCTGTCGGCCTGGTGTTGCCCGAATTGGCGGGCCGCCTCGATGGCTTCTCGGTACGGGTTCCGACCATCAATGTGTCATTGATTGATCTGACCTTCGAGTCGATGCGCGACACCACGCGCGAGGAAGTCAACGCGGCGGCGAAAAAGGCGGCGGAAGGCCACATGAAGGGTATCCTTGGCTACAACACGCTGCCTTTGGTCTCAATGGATTTCAACCACAGCACCGAACCGTCCACCTTTGATTCGACACTGACCAAAGTGACTCACGGAAACATGGTTAAAGTTCTCGCGTGGTACGACAATGAGTGGGGATTTAGCTGTCAAATGTTGAATACCGCGCGCGCAATGTTTGCCGCTTAAGGTTTGCGGCTGCTCGTACGTGTTGTTGTGTCATCCCCGACGAAACTTCGAGGATGACTGCGGCGTTTAGGCTTGCCCTTTGCCAACACTGAACAATCAGGATTGATCATGGACTTTAAGAAACTGACGGAACTCGATCTTCACGGTAAACGGGTTCTGATCCGTGTGGACATGAATGTGCCAGTTAAAAACGGGGTGATTGGCGACGATACCCGGATTCGCGCTTCGCTACCGTCGATTCAGCTTGCGCTGCAACAGGGCGCGGCGGTGTTGCTGATGACCCATCTGGGACGTCCGACCGAGGGTGAACCCAAAGCGGAGGATAGCCTGGCGCCGGTGGCGCAACGCTTGTCCGAGCTCTTGGGGCAGACAGTGCGTTTGGCCACCGACTGGCGCGCCGGTGTCAGCCTTGCTGCCGGAGAGGTGGTGATGCTGGAGAATGTACGCCTGAATCCAGGCGAGAAGAAGAACAGCGCCGAACTGGGTCGCGCCTATGCCGCGTTGTGCAATATTTTTGTCAACGATGCCTTTGGGACCGCGCACCGCGCGGAAGCCTCGACCCATGCGGTGGCAGAAGCCGCGCCTGTGGCTTGCGCCGGCCTGCTGCTGGCCGCGGAACTCGACGCCCTAGGTAAGGCACTGGAGCACCCGGCACACCCGCTGGTCGCGGTTGTCGCCGGCTCCAAGGTGTCGACCAAGCTCACCATTCTCGAAGCGCTGGCGGATAAAGTGGATCAGCTGATTGTTGGTGGCGGGATCGCCAATACCTTCTTGCTGGCCGAGGGGCGAAATATCGGTAAATCGCTGGCCGAGCCCGAACTGGTCGACCAGGCGCGCCGCGTGATCGCCAAGATCCGCGCTCATGGCGGCAATGTGCCACTGCCCAGCGACGTGGTCTGCGCTACTGAATTTAGCGAAAGCGCCGTCGCTACCTTGAAAAACGTAGCCGATGTCGATAGCCAGGATATGATTCTAGATATCGGGCCTGATTCGGCGGCGGAATTGGCCAAGATCGTCGCCCAGGCGGGTACCGTGGTTTGGAATGGACCGGTGGGGGTGTTTGAAATCGAGCAATTCAGCCATGGAACACGGGCGCTGGCCGAAGCCATTGCCCACTCGGCGGCATTCTCGATTGCGGGCGGCGGCGACACGCTGGCGGCGATCGCCAAGTTCGGCATTACCGAACAGATCAGTTATATCTCTACCGGTGGCGGCGCCTTCTTGGAGTTTCTGGAAGGCAAAGAACTCCCGGCGGTCGCTATGCTGCAACAACGCGCGAGCGACAAGTAGCCAGAGGGTGAGTCCACGCCAATGCTTGGACTCACCTAGTGAGCAACAGACCATCCTGGAGGCCGTATGCCACTCAATATTTGGCTGCTCTTTATTACCACCACATTTTTTGTGTCCGCGACCCCAGGCCCAAATATGCTGCTGGCGATGACCCACGGCATCCATCATGGGATTAAAAGCACCATGGCGACCTGCGCCGGCCTGATGGTCGGCTTGGCATTGATTATGCTAACCTCCGCCGCCGGGCTTGGCGCTTTGCTTTCAACCTCGGAACGATTGTTCGCCGCGGTCAAGTATATTGGCGCGGCCTACTTGATCTATCTTGGGGTTAAAACCTGGCGCGCCAAGCCAACACCGGTGCGTGAAGTTGAGGACCGGGAGCCAAGCCGTGGAATTGATCGGTTTCGCACCGGTTTTTTGGTGGCGCTGTCCAATCCCAAGGCTTTCATTTTTTTTACCGCGCTATTCCCACAATTCATGGATGCGCAATTGCCGCAGCGGCCACAATTGGCGATACTCGCGGCAACATTTTTTGTGATTGAAGCATCGTGGCAGTTTGCGTATGCCAGTTGCGGCGCCAGGCTGGCAAACTGGCTACAATCCGAGCACCACGCGCGCACAGTCAACCGACTGTCGGGCAGCGCCTTCATTGGCGCCGGCCTGCTACTGTCAAGCGTCTCGCGCCACTAGGAGCCTGCCGGACTTTGGGATGCAACCGCTTTTGCAGCCGCGGACTCCACAGCTCGACAGGCTCCTAGGCTTTTCTAAAATTATCGCGCCTTGAGGGAGAAATTCATGGCACTTGTTTCGATGCGTCAGCTGTTGGATCATGCAGCCGAATTCGGCTATGGCCTGCCGGCCTTTAACGTCAACAATCTCGAACAGATGCGCGCCATCATGGAAGCCGCGGACAAGGTTGATGCACCGGTCATCGTGCAAGCCTCGGCCGGCGCGCGCAAATACGCCGGCGCTCCGTTTCTGCGCCATATGATTCTGGCCGCGGTGGAAGAGTTTCCGCATATCCCAGTGGTTATGCACCAAGATCATGGCACCAGCCCGGATATCTGCCAGCGCTCAATCCAGCTGGGCTTCAGCTCGGTGATGATGGATGGCTCGCTCAAAAGCGATGGCAAGACGCCGGCAAGCTATGACTACAACGTTGAAGTGACCCGTACCGTAGTCAACTTCTCGCACGCCTGCGGCGTGTCGGTAGAGGGCGAAATCGGCTGCCTGGGTTCGCTGGAAACCGGCATGGCCGGCGAGGAAGATGGCGTCGGCGCAGAGGGTGTATTGGACCATAGCCAGCTACTGACAGACCCTGAAGAGGCCGCGCGCTTTGTACGCGATACCGGGGTAGATGCATTGGCGATTGCCATTGGCACCAGCCATGGCGCTTATAAGTTCAGCCGCAAGCCCACTGGCGATGTCTTGCGCATTGATCGCATCAAGGAAATCCACGCGCGTATCCCGAATACGCACTTGGTGATGCATGGTTCGTCTTCGGTGCCGCAAGAATGGTTGCAAATCATCAATCAGTACGGCGGTGAAATGCCGGAAACCTATGGCGTGCCGTTGGAAGAGATCGTCGAGGGCATTAAGCATGGCGTGCGCAAGGTCAACATCGATACCGATTTGCGCCTAGCCAGTACTGGCGCGATTCGCCGCTTCTTGGCGCTGCATCCCGGCGAATTTGATCCACGCAAATACCTGGCGGAAACCATCAAGGCGATGCGCGACGTCTGCATCGAACGCTATCAGGCGTTCGGTTCGGCCGGCCAAGCCAGCAAGATCAAGGCCATTGGCCTGGAAGCCATGTCCAGCCGCTATCACTCGGGTGAACTGACTCCCGTCATTAAATAGGTCTGAAGGTAGACGCAAAAAAACGCCGCGAGTGCTCGCGGCGTTTTTTTGTGTCGTGGACCCGTCAGTCATTACGCCTGCTTGGCGCGACGCGCCTGTACCGCGTTGGCCAACATGTCCAGCATTTGCTCGGTTTCATCCCAGCCAATGCAGCCATCAGTGATACTTTGGCCATAAACCAGCTCACAGCCCGGCTTCAGGCTCTGTTGCCCGGCCACCAGATGGCTTTCAACCATCACGCCAAAGATATGCTTTTCACCCGCAATCAGTTGATCCGCCACATCGCGCGCCACTTCGACCTGACGACGATAATCCTTGCGACTATTGGCATGACTGAAGTCCACCATCAGCTTCTGTGCCAGCCCTACAGCGGCCAGTTCCGCGCTGGCTGCGCGCACATGTGTCGCGGTGTAATTGGGCTCTTTACCGCCACGTAGAATCACGTGACAGTCCGGGTTACCCCCGGTGGAGACAATCGCCGAATGTCCGGTCTTGGTCACCGATAGAAAGTGATGCGGTTCGCTGGCGGCGCGGATCGCGTCGATGGCTATGCGCAAATTACCGTCAGTCCCATTCTTAAACCCCACCGGGCAAGATAGGCCAGAAGCCAGCTCGCGATGAACCTGCGACTCGGTGGTGCGCGCGCCAATCGCTCCCCAGGAAATCAAATCGGCGAAATACTGCGGGGTAATCATGTCGAGGAATTCGGTGGCCGCCGGCATGCCCTGATTGTTCAAGGTCAACAACAAGCGACGCGCCATACGCAAGCCGGCGTTAATATTGTAGGACTCATTCAACATCGGGTCATTAATCAACCCTTTCCAGCCAACGGTGGTGCGCGGTTTTTCAAAATACACCCGCATCACCACTTCAATATCGCGCTGGTACTTTTCACGCAGGGCCAAGAGGCGCGTAGCGTATTCTTCCGCCGCGTTGACATCGTGTATCGAACACGGGCCAACCACCACCAGCAAACGATCATCGCTACCGTGCAGAATTGCCGCAATATTGCGCCGGGTATTGTAGATCAGCTCTGAAGCCTGATCGCTGATCGGCAGCTCGTACAGATGGGCAATCGGGGGGAGAAGCTCTTTGATTTCTCGAATTCTGACGTCATCGGTCTGGTGTTGCATTGTCATCCCTTGCATACAGTTTTTTTTTGTCAGCGTGGAGTCTGTCGAATGATGGGACGCTGCGCACTCAAATGCGACAGGCTCCGTGTGGTTAAGATACCCTCAATCCAACGCAGCCGACAAGTCCTGTGTAGGCGGAGATACCAATGCAAACGCCACCGTGGCCGGTGGCGTTAGACACAGCGCTATACCATTACCGGTCTCAGTCGGCGTATTGGCGCTTCATTCTCTCTCGACGTTCTTGCGCTTCAACCGACAGCGTTGCAGTCGGACGCGCAATCAAACGCTTCAAGCCGATTGGTTCACCGGTGTCTTCACAGAAACCATAGGAGCCATCTTCGATCTGGCGCATTGAGGCTTGAATCTTTTGCAGTAGCTTACGCTCGCGGTCGCGAGTACGCAGTTCCAATGCATATTCCTCTTCCAGAGTCGCTCTATCCGCCGGATCCGGGGTAGCTTCCTGTTCCTGCAGATGGTTGGCAGTCGCGCTGGCATTACTCAGCAACTCCTGCTGCATCGAGGTCAACAACTCTTTGAAGAACTCAAGGTGGTTGGGGTTCATGTAATCATCGCCCCCATCCCAGTTGAGGATATCCTGTTCGGTCAGCTTGGCCATAATTGTTGCTTCCAGCATAGAGTTGGCAGACAGGCGGAGAAGATTACCTTCGGCTCAGGCTTTGTGCAACTGGTTCGCACTCTGCGCTGTAGCATTCCTGCTGCTGAGACAGATATATAGTGTGATTTTAGTTGCGTCACAAGCAGTTTGAGAAAATATCGTGGTTTTAGCGCAAAATAAAAGGCGGCAAGGCCGCCTTTCTTAAGATTCAGCTTTCGATCCGTCGATTTACTTCAACGACAGAGCAAACTTAACCAGGGTCTTGATGTCAGCATCGCTGACACGCGGCGAGTTGGCGGGCATCGGGATTGAACCCCAAACACCACTGCCGCCGTTCTTGACCTTGGCAATCAGCTTAGCCTCGGCACTCTTATCGCCACGGTATTTCGCGGCTACATCTTTCCACGCCGGGCCAACAATCTTGTTGGCTACGGAGTGGCAAGCAAAACAGCCATCTTTTTGCGCCAAAGCAGTTTGGTCGGCAGCCATCGCCGGACTAGCCAAAACACCCAGAGCCAACACTGAAGCCAATACACGTTTTATCATAGTTTTTCTCCCTTTTCAGATTCACGGAAAACAGTTCCGCGTAAAACATGGTAGGTAACCACAACTATTACATTAGCATCTTGAGTTGCATCAATAAATTAGCCTCAAGCAATCGAACCGGCAGCATCAGGATGACTTGAATAATCAAAAATAAAATCATTGGCGACAAATCAACGCCGCCAATCGCAAAGCGGCGGAAGGGTCGCAAATACGGTCGGGTCAACGAGTCCAATAGAGGGGCCAAAGGATTGTAGGGGTTAACCCAACTCATCACTGCCTGCACGATCACCGCCCCCATCAACAGGTTCAGCGATTGCTTGAACAAATATAGAACCGAGAGCAGGGCAAGCGCCAGCCAAGTTTCCGGCGTGGTGAAATTGTAGGGGATGGGGTTGAGCGCCAAAATCGCCGCATTGGTGGCCAAACCAACCACCCAGCCAACCAGCAGCGTTGCCGTGTCGTAGCTTTTGAAGCTGGGAATCAAACGCCGTGCGGGGAGTACGATAAAATTGGTCACTGCCATCGCAAACTGACAGATAGGATGACGGAATGGCGCATGCGCTACCTGCAGATAGAATCGTAGCAATAGCACCAGTACAAATAAATCGGATAGCGTTTTAATCAAAAACTGCAAAGTTTCGACAAGCATATCAGTCCTGACTCAGCTGTTGGCCCATTTCGATGGAGCGGGCACGACAATCCATGGCCCCGGCGACGATCGCCTGCTTCACGCCCTCTTGCTCGAAGCGCGCAATCGCGCGCTCGGTAGTACCGCCTTTGGAAGTCACATTCAAGCGTAAGTCACTCACCGCCAGTGGTGATTGACGCGCCAGATCAACCGCGCCCTCAAAGGTGGCGAGTACTAGATTACGCGCATCCTCGGCACTAAATCCAACTTCGCATGCGGCTTGGATCATAGATTCGACAAAATAAAACACGTACGCCGGGCCGCTGCCACTGATACATGTAATGTCATCAATCCCAACCTCGGCACTCAACCATTGAACCTGACCCACCGCCTGTAAAATGGTGGCGGCGGCAGCGCGGTCCTCTGCATCCACATCATCTGGCGCATAGAGCCCCGACATGCCTTTACCGATCATTGCCGGGGTATTGGGCATGGCGCGCACCACGCGCGGGCTGTTGAGCCAGCGGCTGAGCGCCTGACTGCGCACCCCGGCGGCGATAGACACCACCAGCGCGCCATTTAGCCGGGGCGCCAAGTCGAGACACAACGCCTTTAATTGCTGTGGCTTAATCGCCAGTACCACGATCTCCTCGCGACTAAATGCCTCCGGCACAGCAAGCCAAGTGCTAACGCCATAGGCCTGACGCAGCCGATCCAGCTTATCCGCATTCCGATCCACGACCTGGACGTCATGGCCAGACTGTTGGGCCAGGCCGGCGATAATCGCGCCAGCCATGTTGCCTCCGCCGATAAAGGTAATCCGCATTTCATTACTCCTACTGAAGCGTTACTGGTAGTTGCGCGCGCCAAAAATGGCCGAACCGATACGGACCATGGTCGCACCGGCTTGAATTGCCAAATCCATATCCGCCGACATGCCCATCGATAGTGTATCGAGCGCATACCCCGCGGATTGCAAACTGTCATATAACTGCGTTAACAACGAAAATTGACCGGCCAGTTGCTCCTGATTGGACGTCGGCTCGGGAATGCACATCAAACCGCGCAAGCGCAACTGTGGCAACTGGGCTATATGCGCGGCCAGGGGTTCAACCTCAAGCGGCGCACACCCGCTTTTACTCTGTTCGCCAGACACATTCACCTGTATGCAAACATTAAGAGGCGCAAGCGACTCCGGTCGTTGCGCGTTGAGTCGGTCAGCGATTTTGCTGCGATCTACCGTATGAACCCATGCAGCGTGCAGAGCAACGATTCGGGTTTTATTTGATTGAATTGGGCCGATGAAATGCCACTCAAGCGGTAAATCCCTGAGTTGCTCAACTTTGTCAGCAAACTCTTGAACATAGTTTTCACCAAACGCGCGCTGCCCGGTTAGGCTTGCACTACGAATATCCGCTGCGGGAAAGGTCTTGCTTACCGCGATCAGCTTAACCGAACCCGCCGTTCGGCCCGCCTGAAGTTCCACCGCGCGAATGCGTTGTTCTACCGCCTGAAGCGCCGTGGCGATCTGATTGGACATGTCATTCCTTCTTTACAAGCCGAGGTCTTTAGTTCAGCTTAATGCGATCCACACGTGAGTGAGGATTATAAATGGAAATCAAGCAATTGCTGTTTCAATGCGGAAAAATGCGCGCATCCGACCTTCATTTATCCCCTGGATTGCCGCCGATCGTGCGTGTCAATGGCGATTTACAGCGCCTGCCACATCCCGCGCCGTCCGCGGCACAATTGGAGCAAACCTTGCTGGCGCTGATGGATTCCGTCGCACGCCAGGATTTTGCGCAGCAACGCTGCTGCGACTTCCGATTACAGACAGAAACTTCTGATTCCTGCCGGGTTCATGTCTATGTTCAAAGCTTGGGATGCGCCGCGGCGATTCGCTTCATTCCGGCGCAGCCTAAATCGATGACTGAGCTCGGCCTGCCGCCAATTTTGCAGCACATTGTAAATTGCCCTCGCGGGCTAGTACTGGTGACAGGCCCTAGCGGCAGTGGCAAGTCAACGACCCTGGCCGCCATGCTTCGTTTCCGCGCGGAACATCGTCCCGGCCACATTGTGACGTTGGAAGACCCAATCGAATATGTCCATCAGAGCCAACATAGCTTGGTAACACAATTTCAGGAATGTAGTACGTCATCAGACTACTCCGTGAAATTACGCCAACTTCTTAGGCAAGATCCAGACGTGATCATGCTAGGGGAAATGCGCGACGCGGCGACAATTAAACTGGCGCTTGAAGCAGCGGAAACCGGGCATCTCGTTTTATCGACCCTGCATACGCGCAGCGCGCGCAACGCGGTGGCACGCATCGTGTCGGGAATGGCTCCACACGCGCAAGAAGGCATTCTGGCGCAGCTAGCACTGTCTCTCACCGCGATTGTTGCTCAAATATTAGTCAAAAGTGCCGATGGCGCGCGGCGAATCGCCGCGCATGAAATTTTGCTGGCGACTCATGCGGTTCGTCACTTGATCCGAGACAACCGCATGGCACAGCTTGAGTCACTACTGCAAAGTAGCCAGCATTTGGGAATGCAGACTTTAGAACAAGATTTGACTCGGCTGGTCAACAGCGGCCAGATCACCGCGCTAGAAGCGAAAGGGCAAAATGAGCTTTATTGGATCGCATGATGGCGCAATGCCTGCGGCGATTGCACACTATTGTGCGTAACACCAAGCGGCGTGGTGGGTGTTTGGTTTCACGTGAAACCAGCACCAACCACGCCGCAAAGAAGGGCCATTGGCAACCTAGGCGCGAGCACTCAAATAGTTGACCAGCGCAACATATTGTTCAGTCGCCAAATTTTCCGCGCGCAGAGTAGGGTCGATGGATAGCGCCGCATAATCGGCATCATCCAGCAAACCTTTGAGATTATTACGTAATGTCTTACGCCGTTGGCCAAAGGCCTGTGCAACAATGCGCTCGAACAAAGGTTCGTCCCGCACCAAACCGCAACGACCTGGCACGGGAATCATGCGTACGACCGCGGAATCTACTTTGGGCGGTGGCCAGAAGGCATCGGGAGGAACCGCCAGAATTTGTTCCATTTCATAGCGATACTGCAGCATGACACTAAGCCGACCGAAGTCCGCGCATGACGGTTGCGCCACCATGCGCTCAACCACTTCCTTCTGCAGCATGAAATGCATATCGATCACACGCTGACCATAGGATGCCAAATGAAACAGCAGTGGAGTCGAAATATTGTAGGGTAGATTACCTACAATCTTGAGCCGATCACCCAACGTGGCGAAATCAAAAGCCAGTGCATCGCCTTCGTGAATGACCAGCGGCGCGCTGGAAAATTCTCTTTTCAGCTTGGCAATAATGTCACGGTCGATTTCCACCACATGCAGGCGATTCACCCGCGACAGCAAGGGCCGCGTTAGCGCGCCTAGGCCGGGCCCGATTTCGACCACCGTATCATCCGCCGTTGGATGCACCGCGTTGACAATGCTTTCGATTACATGGGCATCTTGCAAAAAATTCTGCCCAAATCTTTTTCTTGGAATGTGTTGATTCATAGCAGCTCAGTAGGTAAGGCGCCATTGTAAACCGCTCAAGGCGCACGATGCCAATTAGTGGCTCCAGCTAAAGTCCGCCGCGGCGCTGCCCGCGATCAGTTGAGAGACCAATTGATGCAATTCGCTGCCATCGCGTCGGCTGACCCACTGTTGCGCTTCATCCAGGGAAAAGTGGAAGCCGCCACTTTTTGCCGCAACCCAGATTTCCCGATTCGGCATGTGGCGGTTGATCACCATTTTTTCACCATTCTCGAATTCGAGTTCCAATACCCCGTTATTGAGTTGATAATCAAGGTCGAGATCGACGGCATCCAGAGCGCTCTGGAGCGAGTCCAACACACTATCGGTCAAGTCGAGAAATTCGCTTTCCGTCATCTTTTAACTCCTTAATTTTTTTGGTTGGCTGGGCTCGCCCGATGAGCTTTGCTAGTATCATCATTTGTCATAAGCGGATTCAATTGTATGCGATACCTATTTATTCCACTGTTACTGGCGGTTCTACTTGGCGCATGCGGCTATAAAGGTCCATTGTACCTTCCTAGCCAGAACAGCCATAGCCAAGCCAAACAGGAAGCTAGTCAGAGTAGCTCTATCCAACCCAAAAAGGATATCAGTCAGCCGTGAAGCCAACTCAGTATCAAGAAGACAGTCTTTATATCGAAAATGTCGCCTTAAGCGATATTGCGCGCCAATATGGCACCCCGGTGTATGTTTACTCGGAGTCCGCTTTGTCACAGGCATTTGATGCCTATATCGATGCGTTTTCCGAGCTTAAACCCTTGATTTGCTATGCGGTTAAAGCCAATTCAAACTTGTCGATTCTGCATCATTTCGTTACTCGCGGTGCAGGATTCGACATTGTTTCGGGCGGTGAACTGGCACGCGTATTGGCGGCGGGCGCCAGCGCGGACAAAGTGGTGTTTTCAGGTGTGGGTAAAACGGATAAAGAAATGGTGGCGGCGCTCTATGCCGGGATCCATTGCTTCAATGTTGAATCGATTAATGAGCTGTTCAAACTTAACGCGGTTGCCAAACGAGAAGGCAAAATCGCACCGATTTCGCTGCGCGTTAACCCAGATGTCGACGCTCAGACTCATCCTTATATTTCAACCGGTCTAAAAGACAATAAGTTTGGCATTGCCTTTGACAGCGCGGTCGATGTCTACTCGCAGGCAAGCAAGTTATCGCACTTGAAGATTATCGGGATTGATTGCCATATAGGTTCACAACTGACCGATACGGCGCCGCTGATTGATGCACTGGATCGGCTGTTGCTATTGGTTGACCAACTGTCAGAAATGGGAATTCAGTTGCACCATCTAGACATTGGCGGTGGACTTGGTATCTGCTACAACGATGAAACACCGCCTGATTTAGCGGGTTTTGCTACCGCTTTGGCTCAGCGCTTGCAAGGTCGCTCACTGCAATTGGTGATGGAGCCAGGCCGCTCATTGGTTGGTAATGCTGGCATTCTGCTGACTCAAGTTGAATATCTGAAATTAGGCGAGTACAAGAACTTTGCAGTGGTCGATGCCGCCATGAACGACTTGATGCGGCCATCACTGTATTCGGCTTATCACACCATTCTTCCGGTACAGCGTCATACCTCCGTACCGGCGCTTACCATGGATATTGTTGGACCGATCTGCGAATCCAGTGATTTCTTAGGTAAAGATCGTCAACTCTCGGTGCGTGAAGGCGACTTGCTGGCGGTCATGTCCACTGGAGCCTATGGGTCAACCATGGCGAGCAATTACAATACGCGCCCACGCGCCGCCGAGGTCATGGTCACTGGAGGTGAAACCCGACTGATCCGTCATCGGGAAACCCTGGACGAAATGCTGGCTAACGAGCGCGGTTGCCTTTAATACAAGTTGTTATAATCAACTTTATGTGATTATATTCTTACTAATCTGAGGGTTACTGATGAGTCGTTTTGCCAAGCACCTGCAGCAGCACACGATCCATAACCCGTTCCAGGGCATTGTCAGGTTAGAAAAGACACTAGGTCATCCTGTCGGGGTACGCATCGGCTCTAATGAGAGCGCTGCGCTAGAGAGTCCGGCTTTGCTGCAACTCTTGGGCCCCGCGGGTTGTGAACTGGCGCGTTTATACCCAGATCCATACGCGCAGGAATTACGCCGTCTGGCGGCCAGTCTTAATCACGTGTCTTGCGATCAAATACTTTTTGATAGCGGGGCCGATAGTCTGATATTGCTGGCACTACGGTTATGCTGCGATGTGGGCGATGCGGTGATTACCAGCGCGGGCAGTTATCCTTCATTCCGTTATTTTTCAGAAGGGTGCGCAACCAAGGTGATTGAGGTGAGTTTGCGCGAAAGTACCGACCATTATCTGGAAGCCGATCTTGGTGGCTTGGCCTGCGCAGCCCATCAGCATAAAGCGAAAATGGTTTATTTGGCCAATCCTGACAACCCGACCGCTCACTACCACTCACAAGCGGAAATTGAGCGTTTACGCCAAAGCTTACCCAGCGAGTGCGTACTGTTGCTGGATGAAGCTTATCTTGAGTTTGCCGCTAGCGAGCCCATTTACAGTATCCCACTGCCAAACACTATTCGTCTGCGTACACTGTCAAAAGCTTATGCGCTGGCTGGAATGCGCATAGGTTATGCAGTCGCCGCGCAAGAAATCATTACCAAGGCGGATGAGATACGTCCTCAGTTTGCCCTGTCATCTCTAGCCCAGGCAGCGGCAAGTATTGCGCTTCAGGCGCAAAGCGAAGTGCGCCAGCTACTCAAGAGCACGATAGCGACTCGCGATGATCTGCGTGAACGCTTGCTGCAACGTGGTTTAACAGTTCTACCGAGCTGGACCAATTTCGTCAGTATTCTTTATCCGGACTCAACCGATGCGGAACGTGTACAGCGGCAATTATTCAACCAGGGCATTGCCGTGCATCGGCCGCTGCATCCCGCCGTCAGCCATTTAATTCGACTCACCGCGCAGCCAGCGGCACTGAGTACAGCGGTCATTGATACGCTAGCGAGTTAAAAAAAGCCGCTTTAGCGGCTTTTTTGACCTTATTCCACACTTACAGCGCATTCAATACGATTTGCGCCGCATCAATGGTTTGCTGAATCAATTCATCACTATGCGCGGCGGAAACAAAGCCCGCCTCAAAAGCGGATGGCGCCAGATAGATTCCTTGTTGCAACATGCCGTGGAAAAAGCGGCTAAATGCAGCAACATCGCAATCTGAAACCTCAGAGAAACGCGTAGGTACTGACTTGCGCAAATACAGGCCAAACATCCCACCCACGCTATCCGCGCATAACGGCACACCCGCCGTCTCGGCCACCTGGCTAATACCCTCTGCCAACGCAGCTGTGCGACGCCCAAGGTCAGCATGAAATCCCGGTTGTTGAATCAGCTTGAGTGTTGTGAGTCCAGCAGCCACAGCCAGCGGATTGCCAGAAAGCGTTCCGGCTTGGTAAACGTTACCGAGCGGAGCAATATGGCGCATGATATCGGCGCGACCGCCAAAGGCCGCCAACGGCATACCACCACCCACCACTTTACCCAGGGTTGTCAGATCGGGTTTGACACCATGCAAGCTTTGGGCACAATTGAGCGCGACTCGAAACCCAGTCATCACCTCATCGTAAATCAATACCGTGCCAGAACTTTCGGTCAAGGCGCGCAGCGCCTGAATAAATTCAGGGCTCGGCTTGATCAGATTC
>Ga0302156_10000025_pt1 | contig 140119 bp, 129 predicted proteins | sample I_Bog_N3_2_FD_193503 | JGI IMG/M metagenome (GOLD analysis project Ga0302156, IMG submission 193503) | Peat permafrost microbial communities from Stordalen Mire near Abisko, Sweden - I_Bog_N3_2 | ecosystem: Environmental > Terrestrial > Soil > Wetlands > Peat | place: Sweden: Abisko... | reverse complement strand
TCAAGTGGGGTTTCCCGGCGGGCGCCGAGGACACCCAGCGGACCGAACTCTGGTATGGCTCAGCAAATGATCTGGCTGCCGCGACGAAGCTGGCCGACCTGGCATACCCGCAGACCGACTACCGCATGCAGTCGCTGCTGGCGGGCGCACGGTTCTTCTTCTGGGCGCGCCTGGTTGATCGGACCGGCAACGTCGGGCCGTTCTATCCGGTGAAGGATGGCGTGCTAGGCCAGGCCAGTGCCGAGGCCGGACCGATCCTCGACTTGATCGCCGGTCAAATCGGCAAAACCGAGCTTGGCAAGGAGCTGCTGGACGAGATCGACAAAATTTCCGGGACCGGCCCAGGCTCTGTAGATGAGCGCTTGACCGAGCTGCGCAACGAAATCGGCGAACTGGTTGATGCCCTGGAGTACAGCAAGGACAAGAGCTACGCCAAGGATGACACGGTGCGCCAGGGTCAACGCCTGTACCAGGCCAAGATCGATGTGCCGGCGGCAGCCGACGGATCGACCGCGCCACCCAACCCAGGGTTATGGCTGGACATTGGGCAGGTCGTGCAGTCTGCAAATGGCCTGGCGGCACAGGTCGAGAAGAATAGCGCCGGAATCGACGAGCTCGACGGCGTGGTCGCCGCACATGTGTCGTCCCTGCAATCACTGCAAGCCAACTGGCGCGCAGATGACGGCGAGGGGGAGCTGGCCGATGCGCTGAAGGGCTGGAGCAGCACCGCGTCATTTGCGCAGGAGGTCCGCACTCGGGCGACCGAGAACGAGGCGACCGTAACGAGGCTGACTTCACTCGACGCTGCCGTGGGAGACAACAAGGCTGGCCTGAGCACCCTGGAGCAGGTGGTGGCCACCGACAAGGAATCCACGGCCCAGCGCCTGACCCAGCTCAAAGGGGAAGTCGACAACAACTCGGCGACCATTCAGACCGTGGATAAGGCCCTGGCTGACACGAACAAATCCATCGCCTCGCAGACCTCCACGCTTGAGGCGGTGGCGGGCGCTCGTCGCGATGGATCGGATGAGGGCGAACTGGCAAGCGCCCTGGCGAGCTGGGAGGCGCGAGCGTCGGTGCAGGTCACTGCGCGAGCGCAGGCCGCCACCGACGGCAAGTTGTCCACGATGTGGGCCGTGAAGATGCAGGTTAACTCAAACGGCCAGTACGTTTACGCCGGCATCGGCCTTGGCATTGAGCAGAACGCAGACGGCTTGCTGCAGAGCCAGTTCCTGGTGAGTGCGGACCGGTTTGCGATTGTGAACACAATCGCCGGGGGCGCGATTTCCACGCCGTTTGTTGTGCAGGGCGGACAAGTGTTCATGAGCTCAGCATTCATTCAAGACGGCTCGATCACAAACGCCAAGATTGGCAACTATATCCAGTCGAACAACTACGTGGCGGGCGTCAGCGGTTGGAAACTGTTCTTTGATGGTACTTTCGAAATAAATAGTGCGCTGGGAGGCCAGGCCCGCCAAGTTATTAATAACTATGGCGGCAAGGTGTATGACGAGAACGGCATTAAGCGCTATCAGTGGGGGGATCTCTCGGCATGAGTTACGGAATTAGAACGTGGGGGCCGAGCGGTGAGCCTGAACTTAACGAGAATTCTTTCACCGCTAGAATCATACTCTCGACTTTATTGACGGCCGGGTCACCTCCCGGCTCATATTGGGATATATCTGTGCCAGGTTGTACGCCCGCTAACTCTTGTGCCGTCACGGTGCCAATAGGTCCCTTGCCGGATCCGTCCACTCAAGATCCTCGCGCGAGGCAGTTTGAGCCCGAAATGATGAATGGAGTTGTTAGGGTTTGGCGAGGTCACCGAACAGCTGTTGAGGGAATTTCCGCTAGTGGTACTCAGCGGTTAATAGTCATGAGGTTTCGCTAGATGTCATACGGGATGCGTTTCACCAACAACAGCGACACCGTTACCCTGGACTCCGAATTTTCACGTTTGTCGATAATCTCGTCCGGGCGGTTCACTCCGGGCAGTGACGGATTCAACTCGTATACTAATTTTTTGAGGCCGATTACTACTCAAGAGCCCCCCTTGGTTTTTGTAAAACTGGACAGAGTCGCCGGGTCGATGGGTTTCGGCTGGGCTCAAATCCAAGGATCACCAGGCAACTGGACCGGCTTCTCGATGATTCGCTACAGCATAAATACCGCGCCGTTGTCAGGCGAGTACTTCGCGGCTGCCTTCCAGGCAGCGCCAGTAGCGCGGTATGGTTTTCGCTTGTGGAATGCGGCTGGGGCGCTGATCGCCGATAGCGGAACACCTTGCGCACAGTTTACGAGCGGTTCGGCTTCTTGGTCTTTTGTTTCAGCGGGCAAGAACTCCCAGGGGCAGGATGTAATTACCTTTGCTGCACCTTACAACTTTGCATCTCCGGATTTTCTTTTGATCAATAACTTCGGAATGGATGTGGCAGGAGCAAGGTTTAGGTCTGCCAAGCTTTACTGTATCTGGAATTTTTCCGGTAGCCAGCTGAATGCCGTCACTATAGGCAGCACAAACGTAGTTACATTGTATATTCCAGCAGTGTTTGCGAGAAAATCCGCCTGAGATCAGGTATTGCAACTCGCTTTTTTCGGTTATTTGGAGGTGGATATGCCGTGGTATAAGTCAGGGGCGGTTTCTGTCACTGTAAATTCTAATGCTGTAATCGGCACTGGAACTTCGTTCATTGCCAACGGACGCGTGGGGGATGCCTTTCGCGGTCCGGATGGTAGCTGGTATGAAGTTACAAACATTGCAAGCGATACGGCGATGTCGATTGCGCCTGCATATCAGGGGGCAACCAACGCCGCTGGTACATACGCTTTAGCGCCGATGCAGGGCTACGTCAAAGAGTCGGCCGACCGCCTGCGCCAGCTTGTCGAGCAGTTCGGCGCGACCATTGCCGGCCTCGGCTCAGTATCCACCGAGAACGTCGTGCCGATCACAAAAGGTGGCACAGGAGCGACTACTAAAGAGCAGGCGCGCATAAACCTCGGCCTCAGTAGTGCGGCAACCGCAACCATCGGTGAGGCACCGGGGAACATCATGGCGGTCGGCGCTGGCGGACTGCTCGGGCCAGCCGCCGGGACTCCAGCATCGCAATCGCTGAGCCTTGTTCAGAAGTGCGGGTTCTCGACAACAGGCGGCAACGTCGACGCGCCGCCGTCAGCACCGTACTCGACGTTACTCACGATCAAGTACAACGAAGGGTATCGAACTAGCCAGCTCGTCACGAACATTCTGTCCGGTGAGATGTTCTCTCGCGTCGTGCTCGCAGATGGAGCCCCCGGCGGCTGGCGGAAAATCTACGACAGCACGAACACCACCCGTGCCGCCGACGGCACATTGAAGGCGATCTGATCATGGCAAGAGCAGCAATCAACGTTCTCGGCGCAACTGGCGCCACATATGACTTTGTCACGCAGGGCAACACCGCCGTGACTTCGGCGCGCCTTTCGAAAGGCATTTACCAGATCGCAGGCTGCCTGGGAATGGTTCCATTCCCGCCCATCGACGACGGCTGGGGTTACACGGTGAACCAGGTTGATGCCCGGGCAGACGTGGAGACGGAGTTCGCTGACGACTTGCTGACGGTGACGGTCACCAAGGACGGCCAGCCCTATGACCTGAAGCACATGATCACGCTGCACATTCTGGTGCCGGACGCACCGTTGATGGAGTCGCAACCAGCAGGCGCTGCAGCAGGAGCGGAAGTAGTCGCCGACGCCTGACCTGCACCCGTACCAACGAAGCCCGCCTTGAGCGGGCATTTTTTTACCTGGAGAAAACCATGCCTGTCACCGAAACCCGCGGCGTCCGTAACCGCAACCCTGGAAACATCGATTACAACCCGGCCAACGACTGGCAGGGGCAGCTCAAGCCAGACCCAGCTGTCGAGACGCGCTTTGCCCGTTTCGACTCACCGGAGAACGGCATCCGCGCCCTGGGCAAGCTGCTGCAAACCTACCAGCGCAAGTACGGCCTGAAGACCGTCAAGGCGATCATCACTCGCTGGGCGCCGGCCGCCGAGAACGACACCGCCGCTTACGTGCGTGCCGTCGAGCTGAACACCGGTACCCGGCCTGGCGCCGAGGTTGACCTGCGCGCGCCCGGCGTCCTGCAGGGCTTCGTGAAAGCCATCATCCATCACGAGAACGCCGGCTATGCATACCCGGACACTGTGCTGGCCGAAGGCGTTCGCAGGGCGCTGGCGTGAGCCCGGTAATGTGGCGGGTCGTCGGCATTGCGCTGGGGCTTGCCCTGGTGCTGGCTGCGGGGGCGGCTGGCGGGGCTTGGCTGGCTGCCCAGCATTATCGTCCGCTGCTCGATGCCGCGAACTCTGACCTGGCTACGGCCAAGTCTGCGCGCGACAACCTGCTGGCGCTGACGGGTGAGCAGAACGCCGCGCTGGCCGGCATGGCCCAGGCCGCAAAGACGCGCGAGGAGGCCGCAGCGCTGGCGGCGCTCAAGGCCAAGGAGCTGGCGCGGGGTGACTACGCCGCGGCGAACCGCCTGCTGCAGGAGCGAACCGGCGGTGACCCGGCGCAGGCCGCCGACTCGATAATCGATCAGGAGTTGGGGCTATGAAGTTGTTTATGGTGGGGTTGGTGGTGTTGCTGGCGGGATGCGCTGCCCGGGAGCCGGAGGTGCGCACTGTGCGGGTGGAGGTGGCGGTGCCTGTGCCGTGCCGGGCGCCCGACGTGGCGGTGCCGCCCTGGGCTGCAGCTGGCCTTAAGAAGGCCGACAGCCTGGAAGCGAAGGTGCGCGCGCTGCTGGCCGAGCGGCGGCAGCGGATGGGGTACGAGGGGGAACTTGTTGCTGCGGTTGAGTCGTGCCGATGATCAGCGAAGGTACCGCGGTGAGCCGGCCTGGGTAATGGTACCTCTCCCGTAACTGAGCCTGCCCTTTACCATTCGTGGTGTAGGCACCTTTGGTCGCTTGGTTTTGCGTCGTACTGAACGCTGCAGTCGGCCTGGCCTCTACCCCTATAGACGAATAGGAGGCCCAATGAGAGAAAAACAGCGAAGACTGGCCATGACCGCCTGGCGCAAGCTATTCGTTCTGGTCGTAAGCGAAACTCGCGCCGAGGACAAGTATTTCATGTTGTTGAAGAGGGCCGACGATATGGAGCGCGCAGACCTCATCACTAGTGAGGAGTGGCGAAAGCTTGTCCAGCAGGCTGGAACGTCTCTTGCTGGCACTGCAGAGTGCATGGGCGGAGCAGGGTAGAGATAAGCAAAAAAGTCCGTCAATAGCGCACTTCGGTGGTCAGTAGCTTCTTCTGGATGCAAGCGTCCAGCCAACACACCGTCCGAACTCCAGCATTAAGGACAATAGTGCAGGCGCATCGAGCTAGTGAGGTTGACGAGTTGCTGCTGCATAAGTGGCACCGCTCTAATTGCGTAAGGCGTGATGCCCAGATACATACTCTTATTTCGTAGGCTAGTCATGCCTAGTCGAACATATGGCTGAATGCAGAAAAAAACTCCTAGCAATCCAGCTAACGTATAAATCCAAAAAAAAGATACCGCTATTAAAGTAAATAGACATGCTGCCGATATATATCTATGAGGCATGCTTGTATCAGATAACTAGGGGTTTTCGGGGGTGATATGGACGCATTGCGCAGCATCAAACTTTCTGTACGGTTAATCTCTGCATTTTTAGTATGTGCAATTATCACGCTGGGAGTAGGGCTCCTAGGGAGCTCGGGTATCACAACCCTAAAAGCAACGATAAATGATCTTACTACCAACAACATCCTGTCTGTTTACAATACGGCTAGCGCCCGCGCGAGTGCTCTTGCGTATTCCAGAGCTCTGCATGCTGCCCTGCTCTATAAGTATGCTAAGGCTGAGCCTGTCAAATTTGACGCCGCTGTGCAATCCATGTCCGACAATCAGAAGGAAGTTGAGCGGCTTTTCAAGGAGTACCGCCAGACACCTCTCGCCGATGACGAGCGCGTGGCAGGTGATCAGTTCGAAAAAGACTGGCCCGCGTATGTGCAGGGGGCAAGTAAAGTGATCGCATTGGCGACGGCGGGTGACCTAGATGGCGCTATGCAGCTATTCGAGCAGCAAGTTTCGCCTGCCTTCAAAGCCGTTAATGATGAACTTCAAGTCATTGTTGCATCCAACTATCGCCAAAGCGGTGAGTCCGCAGACGCGGCAGATGTCGCCACTACGAGGTCTTACTGGATATTGGGCATAGGTGTAATGATAGCTTTCCTGGCTGCCATTGCTTTGGGAGCGATCATCACACGCTCGATCACGCGGCCGCTTTCTATCGCTGTACGCAATGCAGAGGAAGTGGCGGAGGGTGACCTTTCTAAAATTATTGAAATCAGCGGGCGAGATGAGGTCAGTGCGCTGCTGAGTGCGCTGGATAAAATGCAGAAAAACCTTCGGGCCACGGTAAAAGAGATTGGCAGCGCGGCTGATCAACTGGCCTCTGCATCTGAAGAGCTGAACGCCGTCACGGAAGAAAGCTCACGCGGCCTGACGCGGCAGAATGATGAGATTCAGCAAGCCGCAACAGCTGTGAACGAAATGACTGCGGCCGTGGAAGAGGTTGCCCGAAATGCGACAGGTGCTTCTGAAGCCTCTGAGCAAACCAGTCTTAGTGCTGTGCAAGGGCGTGATCAAGTGCGCAAAGCCGTTAATTCTGTGGGGGCCATGGCGGATGAGATTTCAAACTCTACCGGCAAGGTTGAGGTGCTTGCAACCCGTGTCAACGAGATCACAAAAGTACTTGAGGTGATCAGGGCCATTGCGGAGCAGACCAATCTGCTGGCTCTGAACGCAGCCATTGAAGCAGCGAGGGCGGGTGAGCAGGGTCGCGGGTTCGCGGTTGTGGCAGATGAAGTGCGCGCGCTTGCCCATCGGACCCAGACGTCGACGGCGGACATCGACTCGATGATGCAACAGGTTCGTTCGGGAGCCGAAGAAGCCGTCCTTGCTATGAATAAAAGTAAAGAGCTTGCCGCCGATACGCGCGCGCAGTCCATTGAGGCAGGCCAGGCCCTTGATCGCATCACCGAGGGGGTTTCAATCATCAATGAAAAGAACCTAGTGATCGCAAGTGCGGCTGAAGAGCAGGCTCAGGTTGCGCGTGAGGTTGATCGTAATCTGGTCAATATTCAGGATCTCTCCACACAAACAGCATCGGGCGCAAATCAAACCAATGCTTCGAGCTCCGAACTGTCGCGCCTGGCGACGTCGTTTGGCGTGCTGATCAGCCGATTCAAAGTTTGAGCAATAGGGTTGCTAGCCGTCTATGGAGGTAGTAATCGTCTAAGGACTAGCAGCATCGTCCGGGATGGGAGTACGGAGTTCTTCCACGTGTTGGGCAAGGAGCTCTGGTTGATGCCGCGAAACTTCTAGCCATGCTGCTCAGTTTCTCTAAAGGGTGCTGCTGTCTTTTCAATGGTGGTGTAAATTCTGTGCCGGAAGCAGCCCTAAGCAAACGGCTGCTTCTGGCCCAAGCAATGAAAAACGCAGATATTGTTTTGAGCTACGCGTATCTGCGTATGGGTTCGGCGAACACGCCTTCCGAGTCATGCCTTAATACTGACGTTCGGAAGATGTCTTCCCGTAACGCTTACGGAGGGCATCGCTTCGATTCCAGCTAGGGAAATGAAAAGCGTATCAGGGCGCAGCGGGAAAAGCCGGAAAATCAGTAAATGGCTGAGTCCTAGATAAAGGTGCGCGAATCCATTAGCTAGTACGCTGTGCCACCTACTCGGTAGGCTGGATAATAACTATGCGACGAAGGACGTTTATTTCTGCTCAGATAGGCACTTAACCAGATCGGCGATTAGCCTTCTTTTATGCTCTGGCAGGCAGCGATATTTCGCCATGAAGTCATCCTCGTCAGTATAAAGTTTGATGTCAGGTGCTGCTGAAAATTTTCCTGTTAGTACGTAGAAAATATCAACATCGAAGGTGGCGATGCGAATTATATAAGCTGCACTGGGGGTTCTCTTCCCGCGTTCGTACATACTTTGTGCGTTCGCCTGGACCCCGCCAGCATTCGCGAGCTCACTCTGTTTCATGTTCAGGCGTAGGCGTTCGGTTTTCAGGCGCAATCCGATTTCGATCATTCTTCACCTCCGGTCAATGGGTCGGTGATCGCCATTATAGATACTGCCTCTAAAAGCACCATCAGCCTTCCCCTTCTACCCTTTTGATAAGCCCAGTCTTTACTTCTTCCGCATACCCCACCAGCCTATCCTCGAGCTCCTGGTAGCTTGCCGCTATCTTCAGAAGCTCTTGCGCCTCGTCCTCGCTCCCTGCGTCTGAGAGGCGCACCGCAGCCTGCATCAGGTCGACGCCTGACCATTTGAGAAGGGCCGCAGCCTGCTGTAGGTCGTGTCGTAACTGTTGGTTCGGTTTCGTCAGGTCCATGGGTGCTCCTCTACACTCAGAATTGCTCCATGCAATCTTTCCCGCATTCACCTCGTCCGCATAATCCTTCAACAGATCTGCATGTTTGTGTAGCTTCTCGATTATCTCCATGGTGACTAGGGGCTTGGCATCACCAAATCGTTCCGTGATCCTGAAAAGGTCATATGCTGCGTCCTCAATGGCGAAGGCTGCGGTTGTCAGATCGTGTTGCAGTTGCTGATTAGATTTTGTCACGCCCATGGAGCCTCCTGCGTATTTAGCCGCCCCAGTATAGTGGCGCTATGGCAGCCAAGTGAGAAGGACTTTGGGCGCTGATATATGGAGCGTCACTCGGGTGAGCTGAGCAGTGCCAGGCTCATCTTGATGAACTCGAGGTTATCGTCCAGCGGCCAGAGCGCGGCGCGGATGTTTTCGGCGACCTCGACAGAGCCGCGTTGCTCGACCCAATTGGACAATTCCTCGATCGCTGCTCCCAAGGCGAGCTGGTTCTCGTTGAGCTTGGTGAGCAGGGCTGGCAGCAGGTCTGTATTTGGCATGGTTGGGCCTCCGTGATGGAGGTAGCGTAGCAGTGGGGAGCAGGAATATTTTGGGGATTGTGTTCGTTCGGCAGGACGCCGGGGGAGGGGGTTATGCATTATCGGCATGACCTAGAAATCACCCGCAGGGACCATTCGTGGAACCAGCGGGTGCATTTCCGAGCGTTATCCGTGATTACTCATGATGATTTCGCCCAGCAAACATTGATCACGAGTAATCACGGGAATGCATTTTATACTGCATGGTGATATTTGCGGTGGAGATCAATTACTTTACCTATCAAGGGGTTACGCGCTGCTGATTGGGTGCTTGGGCCATTCCCTGGGCATTTCAGGAGCTTTTCCATCTCGCTCCGGTCACCGCTGGAGTTCAGCCAGCGCGCGTACGTAAAGAGCAGCATCCGACGGTTTCGTCCGAGCTGCTGTGCAATTAAAGGCGGGATTCATTCCAGACATTGGGCCTATTGTCGCATACGGATGACGACAGTTACATGGCTGTCGGCGGGTGTCTGTCTGCGACGGCCCGGCGCAGAGCTGTGCCATACATATGTACGACTTGAGACATAACGCTTCTCAGCACAATACGCCCCCCTAATTGAAATCATGATTCTGGAGGCGGTACATGGGTGTTGGAGCGGCTACAACCAGGGACGGTATTGATGGGAACGGGAGCAGCGGATCGAGGAAAAGACCCGGTTCGGCCGTCGGGAACGAGGGCGGACGCCCCAGGATCCAGGGGAATGAAGCCGGCGCCTCGACACACAGTAATGAACCGAGCCCATTCGGGGCCAACCTCGCTCTCTGGGGGCAATCGAAGCGCTACAACGAGGCCGCTGAAACCTTTGACAGCCAGGTCATCCTGGAACTCGGCGAGGTCCCGGGGACTGCCGACGCCATACGCTCGCTCGGACTGCAGCATCCCGACAAGCCCACGGTATGGTTTCGGCTGAGCGGGCAGGATTTTGTACGGGTGCTTGGCGATCCCGAACACATGAACGGGTATGCCCGCATCCTGGTCCTCGGCGTGGCGGGTGCCCAAGGGGTCTTGAGCGGCTATACGCCGGCCCAGGTGGAAAGCCGGATCAGCGAGTTCCGTGGCTGGCTGCGTGATCGCTACCACTACGGTAGTTATGGCTTGAAAGGTTCTATTTACGAGGACTATCTGGCCACTGTCTCGAACTGGAACACCCGGCATCCCGCTTATCCGGTGACCGGCATGGGGCGTGGCGGCAAACGTGATCCCGATTTCTGGCGCAAGGTGAAAGAGCGCCTGCGCGATAGCAGTGGAACACGGGCGGAAAAGGTCCGGGCGCTCAGCCAGATGGACCTGCGGATTGATCTGCGTGGCCTGCCTTTTTTCAGCATGCCGGGCAGTGTGGCGACCGAACTGGAGCAGGTGGATGGCGCGCTGATTGCCGATATCCTTCACCGCCAGTCAGAGGGTATCCCTGCACCTGTGGTCACCCGCGTGATAGAACCCATGGCCGGCTCGGGGGTTTATTCGAACTGGGCCAGGGCGCTGGGGTTCAAGGGCAAAATCATCGTCAACGATATCAATCCCTTGATCGCGGTGACCCAGAGCGAGGTGGTCAGCCATCCGCAGGGCGTCGTCAGGGGTGTCCAGGAGATCAAGTCCGATCTCCTGGCGATCGGCCGCCAACATGGCTTTGATTTCGACGACAACCTGTCCATGAGCTTTGAGCGTGTCTTTCCGGATGACGTCCCTTTACCCAAAAAAGAGGAGGAAAGAGCAAGAAGGCGGGAAAAGCTCAAGGCGTTTGTCAGGCAGGATCGGGCGGACAATCTTCGTCAGGCGGTAAAGGATTATTTTGAAGACAGTCTGGCTGAATTGATCTCGCTGAAAGATGGCAAGATGATTGTTGATGAGCCGGCCGTGCCGAAAATTGGCCAATTAACCGCCAGGACACGTATCGCCGCGTTGTTTTATGTCATGCAGAACGCGGCCAAACATACGAGTACGGTCACCATCAACGAGGTCCCCTCGGTAGGGTACAGATTACACTTGCCTCTGTCCTTGCTGACGGCGGAGGAATATTACAGAGTCAATTTTCTTCCTTTGATCACCAATGAAAGAAAGTTGTTTTTTATCAGTCGGCTCCACGGCGGGAATCTCGACAGCACCGAGTTCCTGAACGGTGACGGTTGGGAGTTGTTTGCGCGCGCCGATCTGGGGCCAGGCGATTTGATCCTGCTCAGCGGGCATTTCAGTGACAGCTATCTGAGCGTCGAAGGGTTTTATGAGAAAGTCGATCTTTATGTGGCGCGAGCGGTTGAAAAGGGCGCGCAGGTCCTGATTATCAATGACTTCAGTGACGCCAAGGAACAGGGTTTCAAACAGCGTGGTTACCAGGTTTCGCGGCATGCGCGATTGAATAACAATAAAAGATCCTATCTGTTGGCGTTGCGCAATGTTGTCGCGGCCTCCAGTGCCCCCGAGGCATTAAACAACCGTCTTCGCGATTTTGTGGTTGCGATGCATGATATCGAGAAACGGGTCGGTTTTATTCCCGGTGAATTATTGGTTGGCTGGAGTGACGAGGATTATTACGACCCCGAGGCGGTCCAGAGGGCGAATGCCGAGCAGTGGGCGGCGTCAGCCTCTGACGAGGAGGACAGAGAGCCTCTTTCGCAAGATGACAGCGTGCTGAACCGGGACGAAGTCGGCGAGTGGGATCTGTCGGCGCTGGCCGCGTCCAATGAAGGCGAGGGCACCAGCCGGTTTGACTATCAGTTGATTATCCAACTTGAAGACAACCGGACGGTCAGGCAGGCGGCGATTGATCTGGCCGGTAAACACCCTTCGGATTCATTGCTGCTCCAGCTCGACGTCGCGGGCCAGTTGCGCTTTACCGCAGGCCAGGACGCAGTGCTGGCGCGTATCGGCCAGTTGAACCGGCAGGGGAAAAATCACTGGCGTTTGCAAGTGGTAGGTCATGGCCGTGATGATGCCGCCGGACAGCGGACCCTGGCGGGGTACTTGCCGTCCGAATTGGCGCAAACCCTCAAACAGTTTCTGGACAACCCGCTGCGGCCCGGGCAGGCGCGTACTGTCGCGCCGGAACATATCAGCCTGGTGGGATGTGCGCTGGTGGATAACGAGCCGACAGAAACCAGCAGCTATATACAGGCCTTTGTACACGCCCTGGATCGGGAAAAACTCTCCGTACGTTCTGTCGCGGCCCATTCGGCGAAGATTATCGTCACCCCGCAGGGCGGCAAACGGGGCGTCACTCTCACGGACACCAAGATGGTTCTGCGTCGTAGCGGCGATGCCTGGATGGCGATGGTCGCGCCAGGAAAAACCGGGTATGACGAAAGCCTGCTGCTGACGGAGACGCTGGATGAAAAACTGGCTCAGTTGGCACTGAAGAAGCAGCGGCTCGGCGTGGTGACGCGGGCGCAAGCGTTTCAGCAAGGCATGGAGCAATTGTACCGCGACAATGATTTATCCGCGGGTGAATGGCTGCCGCTCTGGCACAGCCTGAAGCAGGAGGAAGCTGCCAGGGGCGGCGAGTACCAGTTGGAGTTCGCGCAGGTGGCGCATCCTGAGGAACCGACGCGGGTACTGCGTTTGACGGACCGCCGCGTGATTGAATTCATGCAGGACTACAACCGGCAACTGACCCGGGTCGCGCAGGCTCACGAGGGAGCGGGCGAGCCCTTGGCGGGCCAGGTCGAGGCGACCGAAGGGGAGGCCGCCGATGGGCTCAATGCCCTGTTTATGGTCCAGACCCTGTTCGCCTGGTTTGGCCACAAAAGTCGCACGGAGGTGGCCGGCGGCGAGTTGACGGGGGTATTGGGCTGCTCGCTGCAGGTGCACGGCTGGCTCAATACGGCGCAGATCGTCCATGGCACGGCCATGGACGTGGTGAAAGTCGTACAGCTGTTTCGGGCGGCGCAGGCGATCAGCAAGGGCAAGGCGTTTTTCAGTCAGGCGCAGTCCCTCAACATGATGGGGGCGCTCTCGAAACTCAATACCGGCGTTGGCCTGTTCTTGAATCTGGGGAGCGTGGTACTGGACGTCATCGAGTTGTCCCAGGCGCAGAATGAAGCCCAGCGTGCGGTCTTCGCTACCCAATTGGCCTTTGATAGCGCCGGACTGGCCCTCGGCGTGTTCAGTCTTGGCGCTTCGATGGCGGCGAATGCCGGTATCGTCGGTGCCGCCACCGCCTCGGGTTTTGCCGGCGCGCTGGCGGCCCCCATGGCGGGCCTGGGCATCGGCTTCACCGCCCTGGCCCAGGCATTCAGTGCCGTGGCCGAGGAGGCCGCCCAGGTGGGCAGCTATTTTGCCGGTCTCGATGCCGCCTATCGCCAGGGCGGCTATCGGCGCGTGGAGCGCAAAAACAGCACCGATCATGGGGCGGATGCCCAGGCCCCCGGGCATGTCCTGATGGAGTCCATTCCGGGCGCGGTGATCGACACACTGGATCTGCGTCGCCAGCAACTGACCCTGGGCAGTCAATACCTTTACCGCAACGATCCGAGAGGCTCGACCGGTTCCGGCAAGAGCAACTACTTCTTCTGGTGGCCAGGCCGCGGGGCGAACCTGGACAAGAACCAGGCGATCAATATTCGCGAAGGGATCGGTTATCGCCAGGCCCAGGTCAGCTTCGCCCCCGGCGATGGGATTCTGGTGCTGCCGATGACCGCGAAGTCGTATCTCAATTACGAATACATGATCCTGCCGTTTGCCACCACTCGGCACGACTACGGCTTTGATGTGCTGCGCAGGCTTGAGGAAGACTATCGCTTCGACTTTGACTTCTACGCCTTCCCCGGGGAGCGGATTGTCCGGCGGATTGTGCCTGAGTACGTGGAGACGCCGGTCAGGGTGTTATTGGACGCGCAGGACCGTGACATCCTGGTGCCCGCGCTGCCGGATATCCTGCAGGGCAAACTGTCTTATCAACTGGAGGGCGAGGGCGGCCATTACCGTCTCAGCCTGCTGGACGGCGTGTCGATTTCCCTGGGTGGCACGGCGAACAGCCGTTGGACACTGGATGTCCGGCAACTGAAGGAGGCCACGACCCACCTCAACGGCAATCAACTGCAGGTGGGTAGCCTGGCGATAACGCTGGCGGAGAACTGTGGCGAGGTTTCGCTGATCAACGCCAGTGGCGATCTGTTTTCCGTCGACAGGGAGAAGCAGCAACTGAACCTGTCGGAAGCCGATGGCAGCGGATTTATGGACTGGCAGGCGCTGCATGCGCATCTCAAGCAGTTGACCGGCGACTCACCCCACAGCCAGCCCTTCGTGACGGTTGAGCATTATCGCCCGGCCGGGCAGGACACCGGCAGGGCGTTCTATCAGGTGAGCCAGGACCGTTTTATCTACACCGACTATCCGCGGGCCAGTGAATTTCTCGGCCAGGCACTGTTGGGCGGCATCGTCGAAGACAAGGCCTGGTTCTACCGGGGCGCGGATGTCTGGCAGGTGGCGATTGCCACGGGGCAGGTGCTTGTCCAGTACCGGCCGCGGACCTTTGGCGGAACCATCACCCACAGCCACCTGGTGCAACGCGATGGTCAACTGCTGCTGGCGATTGACGAGCTGTTGCCGGACTGCTCCGTCGAGCACATCTACCGGGTTGAAGAGGCCTCGCTGAAACTGCTGGCGATCCATCGGGCCGGGCAACTGTTCAACCCCGGCGAAAACAGCCTGGCGCTGCTATCGGCCGCTGCACACTGGCGTGATCCGCTGCAACGGATGACCGAGCGGCAAGTCAGCGCCACCTGCGCGCAAGTGGTGACCTGCGCCGCCAGCCAGGGGCCGACGACGGAGCGCCAGTGGCTGGTTTTCAACAGCGAGTACCTGCTGCCCCGTGTGGTGCGGGCCAACCTGGGCTCGGCCTTGCCGCGGGACCTTTCGCTGGTCGGTTCGACGGGCGGGGACAAGCCCGGTTTCTACTTTTATGACCCCGACAAGCGGCGGGCTTACTTTCAATCCGATGAGGGCATGCCCGGGACGTTGGCCACGGCGGTGGCCCTCAGTGAGGTCAGTGCCGTCCGGGGCGACGATCAGTCACCGTGGCTGGCCCTGACGACGGAGGGGGGCGTATGGCTCTTGGACCGTGGAGCTGCGCGGCTGGCGGGGGTGGTTGCCCGTTGGCTGAGCCATCACCGGGAAGACCTGGCAGCGGAGCTGGGGCGGTTGGCCAGGGCTACGCCAGCGCGACTCGACAACCTGGTGTTATGGGGGCTGGGAGGCCTGGCGGGAAAAACCATCGGTGCCTGGTATGACTGTGCCGCGCAACGACTCGTGCAGGGCGGTGGCAATCTTGATGGACGGCATGCCCTGACCTATCTGGGATTGACGGCCGATGACCGTCATGCCTGGATTCTGGATGGCGAGAGCCAACAGCTCTATCGCCAGGCGCTGCTCCCGGCCGAGACCGAGTTGACCTTCGACGAGCAATTGCACCCGTCACCAGCGGCCCCCGATGCGTTGGCCTGGCAGGCGCCGCAGCGGTGGATCAGGGGGCAGCGCCAAGGGACCCGATTGCACCTGGAAAGCAGCGATGGCGTCATGGTCCTGCTGCCGGTGGCCGCCACCCTGACGGAGCGGGCGGTGCTGATTGCGCTGCGGATCAACGCGCATCAGGAGCTGGCGCAGGTCGGCGAGCGGATCGCGGTGTTGCGCAAGCACTACGACCTGCCCTCGGCCGTGCGACTGTTGACCGAGCCAGGTCAGGCCCCTGGCTGGTATCTGCCGGACAGCGCCGAGCTGCTGTGTGCCCCAGGTCCGCAGGCAGACCATCAGTTGACTTACCTGGGCAAGGCCGCAGGCCAGGCGGGCGGTTACATCCATGATGAAGACAGTGGGCAGTTGTGGTGCCTGGACAATCTGCAGGCGACGCCGGCAGGGCGCTACAGTTTTGTCCATTTGTCCGAAGGCAACCTGATCCTGCAGCTCGACGACAGCAGTCCGGCGTACGGCGAGCCGTTGCCGCTCCTGGAGGAGGCCGAGTGCCTGATGGTTTCCGGCCATAGCCATGGCGTGCATCACTACCCACTGGGTCGTGGGTTGCTGAGCCATTATCGACAGATCGTCATTGACGAGCAGAGCCGCGATGCGGTCATCAGTGCCCATTCCGAGCGTCTGGTGTTGCAACGCAGCGGCGAGGATCTGATGCTCTACGACAGTGATGTCCATACCAGCCTGCTGATCCCGGATATCGAGCAGGCGGCGCAACGCGGGACCAGATTGCAACTGGCACCCCAGGCGTTGAGTGGCCTGCTGGCGGGGTTGAGCCGGCAGTAAGGCGGTCGGCTGCGGCGCTGAATTCGAGGTGATCGCGGGTATATTATGGGGTGCGGCGTTGTCCAACCCCCATAACGAACTCACCCTTGAAGAGAGGCGTCATGAACAGACTTGTCTTCGCTCCGATAGCTTTGCTGGTTGTCGGGCTTCTGGTCGTTGCCCTTCCTGCCGAAGGTGCTCCCCAGGGCGCGCCGCAGTTGCTGACGCAAAACCTGCCCAACAGCGACAACCCCTACAACAGCCCGATTCGTCGCGCCAACCCCAACAGTCGCCAGGGCTCGGTGTCCAGCGCACCGCCCTTGCGCGGTCCGAGTACGCTACCGACTCAGCGGCCCTCGACCATCGAAAACGGTGCTATCCAGAACGGCTACCCGCGTGATCAGTCAGCACCAATGGCAGTGCCGATCAGTCCGGGCACCCGCAGCGATCCGAATGCGCAACGCTGAGTTCATTGTTCCAGACGTCGATAGACAATCACTGCGGCCCGCAGCTTGCTGCTGCCGAAAGCACTCATCTTGTCGAACTCGGCATGGCTGACCGGCAGATGCTGGCAGTCCAGCGGCTGGCGATGCTGGCTATGATCCACATCCGGGTCGTGCAGGTAGACGAATTCCTCATCGCAGTCGGTGACGATCACCCAATGCGGCGCCTTGGAGCGGGTCAGGCGGTAGCTGCTGATCAGCACCAGCGGCTGGCCAGCAGCAGCCAGCAGGCGTGGCAGGTCCAGCGGGCCGCCGAATACCTGCTCGACATCGGTTGACGCCAACTCGCTTTCAAAACCCTCGTGGACCAGGCGCATGACATCTTTTTTATGCTCGTTGCGCACGCCGTTGAGCAGCAGCGGACCCCTTATGCTCACTTGCAGGCGCACCGCGAAACCCCGGCGCCAAGCGGCCAATGCCAGGCCCTGGGGGCTACAACCGCCATGGCCGGAGGTCATGAATACCGTGGTCGCCTCGCGCCAGATCTGCACCTCTTCCCGCCGCGAGGTGCTGCGCCCCGGCTGCAACGCGCCCATGGCCATCAGCAGGCAGGCCGGTCCGCAGGTGAACTCGGTGGTCTGGGCGTAGTAGGGGACATGCAGGTCGCGGCTGTCACGGTGTTCGAGAATGCGTTTTTCCAGGCGCAGGGCGTCGGCATGGTCCTCGTAGTAATCGCTGATGCGCCCGAAGCGGCGATAACCGTTGCGTTCGTAAAGGGCAATGGCGGCGGCGTTGTCGCTGCGCACTTCCAGGCGCAGGTAGGCGCAGTCATGTTCCAGGGCGCAGGCTTCGCTGCGTTGCAGCAGTGTCTTGCCCAGCCCGGTGCCGCGGGCATGGGGAGCGATGGCGATGGAGTACAGGCGCGCCAGGGAGGTGCCGCGATGAAACAGCACCAGGGCATAACCGGCCAGTCGACCGTCAGCTTGCTGGGCGACCATCAGTTGCGCATGGGCGCGGCTGACCATCCACTGGAAGCTGCGCGCGGTCAGCCGGTCGGTGGTGAAACAGTGCTCTTCCAGCTCCAGCAAGGCGGGCAAATCATCGGTCGTGGCAACGCGAAAGACAAGATCCATATAACCACCGTAAAAGTTGTGTAACGAAACGGGACTTTCAAAAAACTTCGTGCTTAATAGGAAGTGTCTTGTTTTCCATGGGGTCGGTTTTTATGTCAGCGGTACAAGGTCATTGGCGCGAAGTATCCGAGCAAACTGCACTGACAGCAATAACCACGACAAGTATTTTGTCAAGTTCAACGAGTCCCGGCAGTCAGTTGGTTATTATCGTGGAGCGCAAGGAAGACTGGGCCTCTTATTTTCCCAGCGAAGACATTGTCACGGCCCAGGAATACCTTGAGCAGACCCGGGGCAACGAGCCCGGCAAGCGCGTGCAGGTGATCAACCTGTGCCGCAGCTACAAGTACCTGGGCCACGGTTATTACTGCTCGCTGCTGGCCGAAGCGCGGGGGCACAAGGTCATTCCGTCGGTGCGTACGATCAGCGAATTGACTCGCAAGGCGCTGTACGGCCTGGCCCTGGATGATCTTGATAAAACCCTCGATAAAGCCTTGGGAGATCAACTTTACCAAGGCACCGAAGGTTTTACCCTGACCTTGTATTTTGGCAGTACGGTGATCGAGCCGTTACAGGATCTGGCGCGTCAGTTATTTGAAGTATTCCCCTGTCCGATATTGTTGGTCGAGTTTAAAAAGACCAACGCCTGGCATATCGAAGGGGTCAAGTCGGGAACCCTGCACAAGTTACGCGAAGATCAGGAAGATCACTTCGCCCAGTCCCTGGACAGTTTCAGTCGCAAGATCTGGCGTGTGCCCCGTTCGCGACGGTTGGCCCGTTATGACCTGGCGGTCCTGCATGATCCCCAGGAGGCGCTGCCGCCGTCCAATGCCAAGGCCCTGGAGAACTTTATCCGGGTCGGCAAGGGCCTGGGCATCGATGTCGAATTGATCGAGAAAAAGGATTATTCGCGCATCGCCGAGTACGACGCCTTGCTGATCCGCGAGACCACCAGCGTCGACAACCACACCTATCGCTTCGCCAAGAAAGCCGAAAGCGAAGGCCTGGTGGTGATGGATGACCCGACCTCGATCCTGCGTTGTACCAACAAGGTCTACCTGACCGACCTGCTCAAGAGCCACAAGCTGGGCATGCCCGCCACCGAGATTCTCTACAAGGAGCGACCGGAAGATTTCGAACGGGTCGGCGACCGGCTGGGCTTTCCCCTGGTGCTGAAAATCCCCGACGGTTGTTTCTCCCGAGGCGTGATCAAGGTCGAAAGCCAGCAGGCGTTGCTGGAGGCCACCGCCGAGTTGTTCGAACACTCGGTCCTGTTGCTGGCCCAGGAGTTCTTCTACACCGAATACGACTGGCGCATCGGTGTCCTCAATCGCAAACCGATCTTTGCCTGCCAGTACTTCATGTCCAAGGGCCATTGGCAGATCTACAACCACAAGGCCAAGGGCCAGGACATCAACGGCGAATGCCGCACCCTGGCGGTTCACGAAGCGCCGCGGGCGGTGGTGGAGCTGGCGGTGAAGACCGCCAACCTGATCGGCGACGGTCTCTACGGCGTCGACCTCAAGCAGTCCGGCGACAAGGTGGTGGTGATCGAGGTCAACGACAACCCGAACATGGACGCCGGCATCGAGGACGCCTATCTGCAGGATGACCTGTACGGCCTGGTGCTCGAGGAGTTTGTCCGGCGCCTGGAGCTCAAGCGCCGTGGCCAGGCTTGGTAATCGATGCATCCGGGCATTGACTTGGCCGTGGTGCCCGGATAACGTCGACACATGACTTCCGTACAGCGTTTTTCTCAGCCAAGCATTATTACCGCCATTCCTTATCTGGCGGGCTGACCTGTATCTGTTACCCAAACCCGCCTCCGAGGCGGGTTTTTTGTTTCTGTCTCCGAGGCCAACCGATCACCCGGAGACCGCCATGCCCAGCACCGCTACCCTCAGCCAGGAACCTGCCACCCGTACCGACCTGCTTGGCGACTATGTGCGCAAGATCCTCGCCGCGCCGGTCTACGACCTGGCGATCCGGACGCCGCTGCAAGTGGCCCCGGCGCTGTCCCTGGCCCTGGGCAATCAGATCCTGCTCAAGCGCGAGGACCTGCAACCGACGTTCTCCTTCAAGATCCGTGGCGCCTACAACAAGCTGGTCCAGCTCAGCGAGGCCCAGCGCCGCTGCGGTGTGGTCACGGCCTCGGCGGGCAATCACGCCCAGGGTGTGGCCCTGGCGGCCCGGACCCTGGGGATCCAGGCAACCATCGTCATGCCCACCAGCACGCCGGAGCTGAAAGTGCAGGGCGTGCGCAGCCGTGAGGCCACGGCGGTGCTGCACGGGGAGAGTTTTCCGTTTGCCCTGGCCCATGCCCTGCAACTGGCCGAGGAGCGTGGCTACACCTTCGTCTCGCCGTTCGACGACCCGGATGTGATCGCCGGACAGGGCACCGTGGCCATGGAGTTGCTCAACCAGCACCCCGGGCCGCTGGATGCGATCTTCGTTCCGGTCGGTGGCGGTGGGTTGATCGCCGGCATCGCCGCCTATGTCAAATACCTGCGGCCGGAGGTGCGCATCATCGGCGTGGAGTCGGAACACTCCAATTGCCTGCAGGCGGCGCTAAGGGCGGGGGAGCGGGTGGTGTTGCCCAAGGTCGGGACTTTTGCCGACGGCGTGGCCGTGGCGCAGATCGGCGCGTGCGGTTTTGAAGTCTGCCGCGAGTACGTCGATGAGGTCATCACCGTCAGCAACGACCAGCTGTGCAGCGCGATCAAGGACATCTATGACGATACCCGCTCCATCACCGAACCTTCCGGTGCGCTGGCGGTGGCGGGCATCAAGCAGTACGTGGCGGCGCATGGGCTGCGCGGCCAGACCCTGGTGGCGATCAACTCGGGAGCCAACATCAACTTCGACAGCCTGCGCCATGTCGCCGAGCGCGCGGCCCTGGGCTCTGTATGAAAAGCCGGGGCCGCGTGAACCTGGGCGGCTTATTCGGGGCTGGCGGGCTTGATCAGCTTGGACGGCGTCCAGATCCGATAACGGATCTCGAGGTCATCGGGCGCGTAGATCACCAGGGGCAGCTTGCTGTTGTAACGCAGCATGTAGCCTTCGCCGATCACCGGGACAAAGTCTTTTTTCGCCTTGCTGCCGGGCGGGCAGGCCATCAGGGTGGACATCGGCCCGGTGACTTTCTCCAGGCGGTAATAGGAGTAGCTCCAGCCCTCGAGGTTTTTCTCGTCCAGGTTGCCGCCCAGGCGCTTCGTGTTGCAGTCGACGGGCATGACCTTGCCGGCGATGATCTCGACCCGGTGGTCGGAGTCCTTGGTCATCTTCGGCACGCGAATGACCGAACGGGTGAACCCGTCTTCGGCCTTGGGGAACGGCGCCAGGTCTGCTTTGTCGGCGGCAAACGCGCCAGTGGTGGTTAGCGCCAGCAGGAAGGTTGCGGCGATCGTCGTCGAATTCATGAGCTCTCGTTGCCCTGTCATGAGGGGGACTCCCTCGTTTGTTGGATGCGGTGGCGGTACGGCGCCGACTGACACTGACGCTGGATGCCGGTCCAGGCCAGGGGCGTTTGTCACGATACCGGCAAACGGCATGATCCTAGAAGGCATTTGATGCATTTTGCACGGGCGCACGGGCCGATTAACGCCTTATTAGCACCTTAACTCATTGATTTTCCATCAAACAATTATTCATCTTGTTTCGGCATGTTGAGTGCATGTTCATTGTGTCGGATTGTCGGACGAATAACCTTAACGAGTGGTGTGAAAAAGCCTAATCTAAAAGTCGGTGTCGTCCTCCAAGGTTGGATCGGGCGCCCGCCTGAAACGCAGATGTGAATGGCTAACCCTGGCTATTCTGCCAAAGACCTGGCCGTCTCACATAAAGGAGAGAGTCGCCATGCAAGTATTGTCCACGTTGGAATTACGCAACATTATCGAGAGCAGTTTCCTGCCCACGCGCTGCCAATGCAGCCTGGGGGCGGATGAGTCGTTGACGGTCAGAGTCTTCGACCGAAAATCCGAACGGATCGACCTTATGGTCACCGGCATCCAGGCTTCGAAGCTTGACAGCGGTCGGGCCATTTCCGACTTGATTGCAGGACTGCGCTATGACCTGAAAAATCATCAGGTCGCCGCCGCTGGCGAAATGAAAGCACGGGCGCGCTAACGCGCCGCATCATTTGCGCCGATCAAGAGACGCGCTTCCTTCCCGGGGGAGCGCGTCTCCCATGGAAAATCTTCGCGGCAACGGATAGAACCCTTAACGTCAGTGTCGAACTGCCAGTAAACTGCGCGTCTTCCCCCGTATCCCCCATTTCCAGAGGTTTTGCATGACACTCAGTCCTTTTGCGGGCAAGCCGGCACCGGCACAGTTGCTGGTTGATATCCCGCGACTGGTATCGGCCTATTACACCGGCCAGCCCGATGCGGCGATCTCCACCCAGCGTGTAGCCTTCGGCACCTCCGGGCATCGTGGCACTTCGTTCGAGCTGAGTTTCAACGAATGGCATGTCCTGGCCATCAGCCAGGCCATCTGCCTTTACCGCCAGGCCCAGGGGATCGACGGTCCGCTGTTTGTCGGCATCGACACCCACGCCCTGTCCACGCCGGCCGGCGCCAGTGCGCTGGAAGTGTTCGCCGCCAATGGCGTGGAAACCATGATCGCCGCCGACGACGAGTACACGCCGACGCCCGCGGTGTCCCATGCGATCATCTGCTACAACCGCGGCCGCACCGCGGGCCTGGCGGACGGCGTGGTCATCACCCCGTCCCATAACCCGCCGGAAAGTGGCGGCTTCAAGTACAACCCGCCCAATGGCGGTCCGGCCGATACCCATGTCACCAAGTGGATCGAGGCCAAGGCCAACGAGCTGCTCGGTAACCGCCTGGCCGGTGTGAAGCGTGTGAGTTATGAGCAAGCGCTCAAGGCCAGTACGACCCATCGCCATGACTATCTCAATACCTATGTGGCCGATCTGATCAATGTCATCGACCTGGATGCCATCCGTTCCTCCGATCTGCGCCTGGGCGTGGACCCGCTGGGTGGGGCCGGGGTGCGTTACTGGTCGGCGATTGCCGAGCACTATCGGCTGAACCTGGAAGTGGTCAACACCGAGGTCGACCCGACCTTCCGCTTCATGTGCGTGGACTGGGACGGCAAGATCCGCATGGACCCGTCCTCCAGCTATGCGATGCAAGGCCTGATCGGTTTGAAAGAGCGTTTCGACGTGGCTTTTGCCTGCGACCCGGACCATGACCGCCACGGCATCGTTACCCCGTCCGGCGGCCTGTTGGCGCCGAACAACTACCTGGCGGTGTCCATCGACTACCTGTTCCAGAACCGTCCACAGTGGCGCGCCGATGCGGCCGTGGGCAAGACCGTGGTCAGCAGCGGCCTGATCGATCGGGTCGCGGCCCGTCTGGGACGACGCCTGTACGAAGTGCCGGTGGGCTTCAAGTGGTTCGCCGACGGCTTGTTCGATGGCTCCCTCGGCTTTGGTGGCGAGGAGAGTGCGGGCGCGTCGTTCCTGCGCAAGGACGGCAGCGTCTGGACCACCGACAAGGACGGTTTGATCCCTGCCTTGCTGGCAGCGGAAATGACCTCGCGCACCGGTCGTGACCCGAGCCAGATCTATCGTGGCCTGACCGATGAGCTGGGCGAACCGTTCTCCGTGCGCGTCGATGCCAAGGCGACCCCGGCGCAGAAGGCGCTGCTGAGCAAGCTGGCGCCGGAACAGGTGATCTCCACGCAACTGGCGGGCGAGGCGATCCAGCGCATCCTCAGTCATGCACCGGGCAATGACCAAGCCATTGGCGGGTTGAAGGTGATGACCGAGAACGGCTGGTTCGCCGCGCGTCCTTCGGGCACCGAGGACATCTACAAGATCTACGCCGAGAGCTTTATCGGTGACGATCACCTCAAGCGCCTGGTGGAAGAAGCCCAGGTGCTGGTGGATGGGGCGATTTCGCCGAGCTGAACACGGTTTCTGTAGGGGCCGGGTTGCTGGCGATAGCGGTGGTGAATGCTACATCGCTATCGCTGGCAAGCCAGCTCACAGTTGATTGCGTTTGCAGCGTAAAAAAGGGGTGAACGACGATTGTCGTTCACCCCTTTTTGGTTTTTCCGATCAGCGAATCAGGCCAGGTCCACCAGGATGATTTCGCTGTCCTGCACGGCGGTCACCCGCAGCACCTGCTCATCGGCCACCGCAACCCCGTCACGGGCTTCGGCACGCAGGCCATTGACCTCGATCACCCCCGTGGCCGGCACCAGGTAGGCCCGACGACCGCTGTCCAGGTGATACTCGGCACTTTCTCCAGCCTTCAGGTTGGCCGCCACCAGACGGGCGTCGGCGCGAATCCGCAGGCTCTGGTCGTCGCCGGTCTTGCCGCTGGCCAGGGTGACGAAGCCTTCGCCACGTTCGCCCTTGGGAAACGGCTTGGCGCCCCAGGACGGTGCCGAACCGGCTTCGTTGGGAATGACCCAGATCTGGAAGATCTTGGTCGGCGTCGACTCCAGGTTGTACTCGCTGTGGGCGATCCCGGTCCCGGCACTCATGACCTGGACATCACCGGCTTCGGTGCGGCCCTTGTTGCCAAGGTTGTCTTCGTGGCTGATGGCGCCTTCACGGACATAGGTGATGATTTCCATGTCCCGGTGCGGGTGCTTCGGAAAGCCGGTGCCGGGTGCGATCACGTCGTCGTTCCAGACCCGCAGGTTGCCCCAGTTCATGCGTTGCGGGTCATGGTATTCGGCGAACGAAAAGTGGTGGTGCGCATCCAGCCAGCCATGATGAGCGCCGCCCAGGGTCTTGAAGGGTCGAAGTTGCAGCATGAGTCTTCTCCTGTTCAGGTTCGTCATGGGCCGGCAGGAGCCGGGGCAGGACGGTAACCGGTGGTTGATGGCAGCGATCATCTATTAAATCGATATCGATAAAAAGCGTAAAAAATGCCTTAAATCAATCGATTTGTTCGATAATTAAAGTTCTCTCCGGACTTTCAATTCGTCGCCTAAATGGCTGATCGACAAGCAATTGACTAGAACTCGGGGCGTAATGGAGCGACCATAGGCCTTTCGCCCAGACCGTCGCCTACCTGGAGTCAGCGTGCCATCACCGACACCCGAACCGCCTGCCGAACTTTCCTCCCTGGCTCAATTGCCCCTGTTCAAGCGCTTGCTGGCCAAGTTGCTGGGCGGCGGGCTGAGTCGCTTGCGCGCCCAGCACGTGGCGTCCTGGTTGCAGGGCCAGGCCGACGGCTTTCGCAGTGGCCATGGCGCGGGCCTCGAGTACGGTTACGACGAAGGGCGGCGCGACGGCCTGGAAGAGGGGCGCCAGGTCCTGCTGATCCGCGATACGCGGCCATCGGAGCACCGCGCGCCCGGGGTCGACGATAACCTGTTCGACGACTGGCGCCTGCCGTTGACGGCCGAGTTGAAGAAACGCATCAAGGCCGATGTGGCCCGGCTCCTGCCCGCCCAGTCGCAGCCCAGTGCGGCGCAATGGAAAATGATCTTCAGTGACACGCCCTCGACGTCGGTGATTGCGGGGGCCGGTGCGGGCAAGTCGACTTCGCTGGTGCTGCGCATCCTGCTGTTGACCCACTATCTGGGTTTCGAGCTGGACGCCATGACCGTGGTGACCTTTACCCGTGAGTCGCGCAAGGACTTCATGGCCAAGCTGGTGGAAGTCATGGGCCTCTGGGGGCACGTGCTCAGCCCCCGGGATGCCCGTGAGGTGGTGCGTACCTTCCATTCGCGGATTCTGCCCATGGTCCGCAGCCTGCCGGGCTTCGGCCAGTTGCAGGCGTTCGAGAACCTCAGTGAGCGTAGCCTGTTCGCCGAAGACGGCGCCGACAGCAACCCGTTCGACCTGCGGATCAACGACGCCCAGCGCCAGCAGCTGAATGCCTGCTATCAACGTTTGCATACCGATAACCCGCGTTTTCGCGAAGTGCTGGTGCCGCTCTACAAGCAGGCCTTGCAACTGCGCGAGCTGGATCAGGACCACCCGGATGTGCGCAAGCGCATGGCGGTCACCGAACTGGCATCCAAACGCGACGAGGAGCTGTGCGACACCCTGGAGGACCTGTGGTTTCGTGCGGGCGCCTGGCCGATTGCCGGGATTGAGCCTGACCGTGAGGTTATCGAGATCAATGGTTCGCCGTTCCATTGCCATGGTTACATTGCCGAGCTGGAGGCCTGGGTGGTGCTGGGCTTCGATCCGCGGGAAAGTCCGCAGATCAGCCGTCCAGGGGCCAAACTCACGGTACGCGCCGAATGGGCGGTGAAGCGCACCCTGTTTCAAGCTTTCTGTCGTAAACCATTGATATGGTTGGAAAACTATGAGTCAGCGAAATGCGTTTTAGCGTCCCTGGCAGGGAATGCTACCGCCGGTCCCGGCTTCGATTACAAGGTCAAGGGTGAACTGGCGTCCGCGCCACTGCTCGACTGTTTTGTGATGGCCGCCGGCTTTATCGAGAACCTCGGCCTGGATGTGCCGGCCGCCGTGGCGCGGATGAGTTTCGCCCAGGACGATCCGGACCGCTTCTTCTTCGAAGCCCTGAGCTTGTTCTGGAAGGCCCTGGAGAGCCATCTGCTGGCCCAGTCGCCACCGATCATGACTTATAACCGGATGTTCTCGCTGTTCGGCGAAAACACCCCGGAAAACCAGGCGCTGCTCAGCGACGAGTTGTTGCGTCCGTTGTCACACCTGATGATCGACGAGTTCCAGGACGTGTCACCGCAGATCGTTTCCTGGCTGCGGGCCAGCCTGCGGGAAATCCGTCGCCGTGGCCCGGCGATGCAGGTCGGCCGCGCGGCCCGGCATTCGTCGTTATTGTGCGTGGGCGATGACTGGCAGTCGATTTATGGCTGGCGGGGTAGCTCGCCCAAGTACTTTATGGAGTTCGGCAAACAGTTCCCGTCGCCGACGACCACCCGGGTCATGCTCAGCGACAACTATCGCAGCCATCAGCACATCATCGATGCGGCCGAGCACATCGTCCGCGCGGCACCGGCGATTGCCGGGAAGAAAGCCAAGGCCAGCGGCGAGCCCAAGGAGCTGTGGCCGGTCAATGTGCTGGATCGTGACGATGCCGGTTTGGCCAAGCGCTTGGAAGAACACTATCGCCGTGGCGAAAGTATCTTGATGTTGTTTCGAAAAAGTAGCGATAAGTTACTGATTGATGAGCATATTTCATCTGTAGTTAATGTTGATTCTAGCTTGCCTTTCGAGCAGCGCCGGCTCAAGCAACTGACCTACCACAGCGCCAAGGGCTTGCAGGCCGACGTGGTGTTCCTGCTGGGCGACTGCCTGCATCTGACCCGTTCGCCCTACAAGAACCAGGTCTACCGCATGGCCGGGCTCGGGGAGGATGGCGATGCCGAGGCCTACGACAAGGCGCAGAAGGACGAGATCCTGCGGTTGGCCTACGTCGGCATCACCCGGGCGGTGAAGCACTGCTACTGGTATCTGGACGGGCAGGACGGCCAGGCCGCGAATGGGCCGAAGGCCTCGGATCGGGTGGCGGGAGACAAGGCGTTTTTCGCCGACTTACGGGTCAAGCCGTAGAGCCGTCAGTTGACGGCCCGCAGCCCCATGGGCGGCACAAAGGCCTCGAGCTCATCCTCGACCGCCTCGATGATCCGCTCGACATCGGCGGCGTTCATCACCGTGGCGCAAGGAATGCCGGCGATGGCGATCAACGTTTCACCACTGACCCGGTCGAACAGCCGGGCGACCATGCTGCCCGGCGCATCCATGCTGGCTTCGAAGCCCATGGGATGAAAATGCCAGCGCATCAGCTGGCAAGCGTTGGGGAAAGTCACCTTGCTGAAGACTTTACTCATGTTGCCCACCTGTTTCATTGAGCGCTTCCTTTTGCTCGCGGGTAGGAACGGCGGGACCTCATGGTCCCGCCAGCACAAGGCTTAAAAATAGCATCCGTTCAATGGACGCAGGAGAGTTTTTTCAAGCCGTTCGGCAATTGTTTTCGTGTAATTTGATCTATGTCTCTTATCTTGATTCGAGTGCGCCATGTCCGACGACGATGACGGCCCGCAGCAGACCCGGGCGACCGGCGAAACCGTTTTGCGTTACCACCTGTGCTGGAAACATCGCGACCTCGACGGGGTCATGGCGCTGTACCATCCCCAGATCCAGTACCACGACTTCTTTCAGAACCGTGTCCTCGGCCTTGCGGACTTGCGTGAATACGTGCGCCTGAGTATGCCGCGCGAATCAGACGAAGCCCTCGAGCACAGCGATCGCATCCGTCTGGATGGCAATACCGCTTTTATCCAGTACCAGATGACCCTGCGGGGCGGCGAGGGCCTGGTGTCGTTTCACTCCAGCGAGGCGATCACCGTGCGTGATGGCCTGATCTGGCGGGTCAATGAATACGCTTCCCTGGTGCGCGAACAGGCCGCCAGCACGACCACCGGCGGTAGGCGCGCGGCGACCAGTCGCCTGGGCCTGTCGCCACGGCAACTGAGCTTTATGGCCGACGACCTGCAGCAGTATTTCCAGCGTCAGCAAGCCTACCTGGACCCCGACCTGGACCTGCAACGGGTGGCCAGGGAGTGCGGCTACAGCCGCAATCAGATTTCCTATCTGCTCAACCAGGTGCTCGGCCAGAGTTTCTACCGTTACGTCAACCAGGCGCGTTTGCAGCATCTGCTGGCGGCGCTGGACAAGGCCGCGCCACCGGTACGCATCGATGAACTGGCGTTCGCCGCCGGGTTCAACTCCCTGTCGGCCTTCTACAAATGCTTTCGCGAGCACACTGGCCTGTCGCCCAAGGCCTATGCCAGGCAAATTTCTCTGCGTGCACGCGCGCACGACAGCCTCTGACGGCTGGCACTAGGATCGCCACCATCTGTTACGGGTGGTGGAGTCTGGAATGCCGGCATGGCGCAATATCAGTTTATGGATGGATCAGCTCGATGAGCCGCTGACACCGCGGGCGTCGCTGGAGCAGGACCTGGATGTCGACGTGGCCATTGTCGGTGCCGGTTATACGGGACTCTGGACCGCCTATTACCTCAAGCGCCAGGCCCCGCAATTGAACGTGGTGATTGTCGAGGCGCAGACCGCCGGTTTCGGCGCGTCGGGGCGCAACGGCGGCTGGGTGATGGGCAATCTGCTCGGTGAAGATCGCTTGCTGGCCGGGTTGTCGCCCGAACAGCGGCGGGCGTCCTTCGACTTGCTGCATGACATTCCCGACGAGGTGAAGCGGGTTATCGATCGTGAAGGCATCGACTGCGACTACCGCAAAGGCGGGGCGCTGTACTGCGCCGCGCGTTACCCCGAGCAGGAACACAGCCTGCGGGCCTACCTGGACAAACTCTACAAGCAAGGCCTCAACGAAAGCGACTACCGCTGGCTGAGCCCCGAGCAACTGGCCGGGCAGATTCGTGTCGCCCGACCCTACGGCGGCATCCATGCCGCCCATATCGCCACCGTCCAGCCGGCCAAGTTGGTACGCGGCCTGGCCCGCGCCGTCGAGCGCCTGGGCGTGCGGATCTTCGAAAACACCCCGGTGACCGATTGGCACTCCGGCGGCTTGCGCACGGCCCGGGCACTGATTCGCAGTCGCTGGGTGGTTCCGGCCGTGGAAGGCTATTCGGTGACGCTGCCGCCCCTGGGCCGCTATCAACTGCCGGTGCAAAGCCTGCTGGTGGCGACCGAACCGTTGTCCGCCGCGACCTGGGACGAAATCGGCCTCAGCCAGGGCCAGGCCTTCAGCGAGAGCAGCCGCCAGGTCACCTACGGCCAGCGCTCGGCGGACAACCGACTGATCTTCGGTGCTCGCGGCGGCTATCGCTTTGCCGGCCGGCTACGGCATGACTTCGACCTTACCGACAACGAAATCGAGTTGCGTCGCTACCTGTTCGGCGAACTCTTCCCACAACTGAAGAAGGTCCGTATCAGCCATTCCTGGGGCGGCAACCTGGGCATGTCGCGACGCTTCCAGCCGCACATGCTCTGCGACCGTGCCAATGGCATCGCTCTGGCCGGGGGGTACGGCGGCGAGGGTGTGGGTGCCAGCCATCTCGGCGGGCGGACCCTGGCCGATCTGATCCTGGAACAGGACAGCGAACGGGTCCGGCAACCCTGGGTGATCCGCGAGGGCGGCCTCCAGGCGCTGAAAGCCTGGGAGCCGGAACCCTGCCGCTGGCTGGGCTACAACGCGATCATCCGCAGCTTCGTCCATGAAGACCAGACCCTGGCCAACCCCAACACGCCGCCCTGGCGCCGCAAGCTGGCCAGCGGCGTGGCCGGGTTCATGGAAGGGTTCATGCAGTAACCGGCGCCTGGGCGCCGGCTCATCCACCCGCAGGATCAAGCCTATGAGCATTACGCAATTCAAGCACACCGGCACTGCCGTCCTTGAGCTTTCCAACCCGGTGGCCGTGCCCCTCGGCGAGCCGGTTTCAGTGACCTCGGTCACCTGCGTCGAGCGCGACGACGGTGTCGAGACCGGGATCTGGGAATGCACCCCCGGTCGCTGGCGGCGGCAGATCGTCGCCCAGGAATTCTGCCACTTCATCCAGGGGCGCTGCACCTTCACCCCGGACCATGGCGAGCCCTTACAAATAGAGGCCGGCGATGCACTGATGTTGCCGGCCAACAGCACCGGGATCTGGGATATCCAGGAAACCGTGCGCAAGACCTATGTGCTGATTTTCTGATCCTCTGATCGCCCGAACCTGCCAACAAAAACTCACACAGGAATCGACTCATGATCCGCATGTCCCTTGCTCCCTTGATGCTGGTCGCCTCACTCGGCCAGGCGGCCGAGACCGTCAAGATCTACAACTGGTCGGACTATATCGCCCCGGAGGTCACCAGGAACTTCCAGGCGCAGACCGGGATTGCCTTCACCTATGACGTCTATGACAGCAACGAGACCCTGGATGGCAAGTTGATGACCGGCAAGTCCGGCTACGATGTGGTGTTCCCGTCCAACCATTTCATGGCCCGGCAGATCGAGGGCGGGGCGCTGAAAAAGCTCGACAAGAGCCTGCTGCCGAACTGGAAGAACCTCAACCCGGCGCTGCTCAAGGCGCTGGAGGTCAACGACCCCGGCAATGCGCATGGTTTCCCGTACCTGTGGGGCAGCACGGGCATCGGCTACAACATCGACAAGGTCAAGGCGGTGCTCGGCGACAACGCGCCGGTGGACTCCTGGGACTTGATCTTCAAGCCCGAGAACATGCAAAAGCTGCAGAAGTGCGGGGTGGCGATACTCGACAATGGCCCCGAGTTGCTCCCGGCTGCCTTGAATTACTTGCACCTGCCCCCCCACAGCAAGAACCCGGCGGACTATAAGAAAGCCGAAGCCTTGCTGATGAAAGTACGTCCCTATGTGGCTTACTTCCATTCCTCGAAATACGTCAGCGACCTGGCCAATGGCGATATCTGCGTCGCGGTGGGTTTCTCCGGCGATATCCTGCAAGCCGATAGTCGGGCCAAGGAAGCGAAGAACGGTATTAATATCGGCTACTCGATTCCCAGGGAAGGCGCCGCCATCTGGTTCGATATGGTGGCCATGCCGGCCGATGCCCCGGATGAAAAGGCCGGCTACGCCTTTATGAACTACCTGCTGCGCCCGGAAGTAATGGCCAGCATCAGCAACTACGTGAAGTACGCCAATGGCAATGCGGCGGCCGATAGCCTGGTGGACCCGGCACTCAAGGCTGACACCAAGGTGTATCCGAGCCCGGAAATGATGGGCAAGCTGTTTGCCCTGGAAGCGATGCCGCTGAATATCGACCGGATTCGTACGCGCTTGTGGAGCAAGATCAAGACCGGCGAATAATGGGCGACGAGTCCTTGACCCGCTTGTGGGAGTTCAGTTCTCCCACAAGTTACAGCTCCAGCTCATTGAACACGTCTGTACAGTTAATGGCTTATAGCCATAATTTTATATTCGCAGGGCAATAAGTGTATCAGTGATGAAATATTTGGCCGTGCCCAGTCATAAAATGAAATATTTTTTCATTCCCCCTGAATAAATTCACAACTTCTGCCGATAATCAGTCGTAAGCCCACCGTCGCTGAAAAGAGTGGTGCAAGACTGTCGGTATAGCCTTTTGCTATCTGGCAGGTTTCCGGCATGGAAGCTAGTAGTCCTCAAGCCTTATAGAGAGCAGCCCATGTCCCTACGAAATATGAATATCGCTCCTCGTGCCTTTCTTGGTTTTGCATTCATTGCATTACTGGTGATTGCGCTGGGGGTCTTTTCCCAGACCCGCATGACAGTGATTCGTCAGGCGTCCATCGATATGGAAACCAATCAACTGCCCAGTGTAGGGTATCTGGGTAATGCGCTCGAAAGTGTGCTGCGTATGCGCATTCTGTCCTTTCGCATTCTGATCAACCGTGATGCGGCATCCTTGCAGGACGCCGACACACGCGTCGCTGCACTGGTGGAAAAAGTTCGCAAGGACGTGAAGAGTTACGCCGATTTGCCTGCGGATGGGGACGAGCTGGCCAAATACAAAGAGTTCGCGGCGACGCTCGATACCTACCTCCGTGACCAGAACCAGATGCTGGAGTTGTCGCGCCAGAACAATGTCGAGGAGATGCGTAACCTGATCAATAACCAGATCAAGAACGGCACCGACCTGATGGGCGAGCAACTCAACCAGTTGGTGAATATCAACAAAGCCGGGGCCAAGGCCGCCTCGAACCTGGCTGGCGAGCAATACGACAATGCCAGTTTCGGTATCATTCTGGTCTCGGTGGTTGCAGCGCTGATGACCGTGTTGCTGGCCTGGTTGTTGACCCGAAGCATAGTCGCGCCTTTGAACACAGCGGTCGAAGCCGCCGAAACCATTGCCGGCGGCAACCTGACCAAGGCCATTACCGTCGAGGGCAAGGATGAGCCGGCGCGTTTGCTCAGTGCCTTGTCGAAGATGCAAGGCAACTTGCGCAAGACCATCGAGCAGATCTCCGGTTCGGCCACGCAGTTGGCGTCGGCGGCCGAAGAGCTCAGCGCCGTGACCGAGGAGTCGTCCCGCGGGCTGCAGCAGCAGAACAACGAGATCGAGCAGGCGGCCACGGCGGTCAATGAAATGACCAGCGCGGTCGAAGAAGTGGCGCGCAATGCGGTGTCGACTTCCGAAGCCTCGCAACAGTCCAATCAGGCCGCCCGTGAAGGGCGTGACCGTGTAGTGCAGACGGTGGAAGCTATCCAGGCCATGACCCAGGACGTGCAAAGCACTTCGGTGCTGATCGAGGGCCTGGCGACCCAGGGCCGTGATATCGGCCAGGTGCTGGACGTGATCCGCGCGATTGCCGAACAGACCAACCTGCTGGCCCTCAACGCCGCCATCGAAGCGGCGCGGGCCGGTGAGGCCGGGCGTGGTTTTGCGGTGGTGGCCGATGAGGTACGGGCATTGGCTCATCGTACCCAGCAGTCGACCAAGGAAATCGAGCAGATGGTTGCCGGTATCCAGAATGGCACCGGTCAGGCCGTGCAATCGATGCAGCAGAGCAACCAGCGGACCCAGAGTACCCTGGAGACGGCCCGTGCCGCCGGTGTGGCCCTGGAGCAGATCACCCACTCGATCAACCTGATCAACGAGCGCAACCTGGTGATCGCCAGCGCCTCGGAAGAGCAGGCCCAGGTCTCCCGTGAAGTGGACCGCAACCTGGTGAACATCCGCGACCTGGCTTCCCAGTCGGCCGCCGGTGCCAACCAGACCAGTGCCGCCAGCCATGAACTGTCGCGCCTGGCGGTGGACCTCAATACCATGGTCGCGCGCTTCGTGATCTGATGGCGCGAGCGTTGCCGCGTCGTGGCAACGCTCGCTACCGGCAAGGCTCTCAGTGCCGGTAGGCCTGGGGATTGACCAGGTTGGGCGGGCGTTCTCCGGCCAGGGCCGCAAGCAGATTGTCCACCGCGCAGCGCGCCATGGCTTCGCGAGTCTCATAGGTGGCCGAGCCGATATGCGGTGTGGCCACCACGTTGCTCAGGCTCAGCAACGGCGAGTCCGGCGCCAGCGGTTCGCGTTCGAACACATCGAGGCCGGCGCCACGGATCTGCCGGTTCTGCAAGGCCTGGATCAACGCCTGTTCGTTCACCACCTTGCCCCGGGAAATATTGATAAGGACGCTTTCCGGGCGCATCAGGGCCAATTCCCCGGCACCGATCAGCCCCTCGGTCTGAGGGGTCAGGGGCAGCGTCAGGCAGACAAAGTCGGCTTCCCGCAAGAGTTCGTGCAGTCCCAGGTAGCGTGCGTTGAAGCGTTGCTCCACCTCGGGCTTGGGCGAGTGACTGTGGTAGAGCACCGGCATGCCGAAGCCGAAATGCCCGCGCTGGGCCAGGGCTTCACCGATACGGCCCATGCCGATGATGCCGAGCTTCTTGCCATGCACATCGGTACCGAAATGCAGCGGGCCGATATTCCGTGTCCACTGCCCGTTGCGTACCATGTTCGCCAGTTCCACTACCCGTCGGGCGCTGGCCAGGATCAGGGCGAAACCGGTGTCGGCGGTGGTTTCGGTGAGCACGTCCGGGGTGTTGCTGAGCAGGATCCGCCGGCGGGTCAGGTAATCGATGTCGTAATTGTCGACGCCCACCGAAACGCTGGCGATGGCTTCCAGTTGCGGTGCCAGGTCGAGCAGCGCGGCGTCCAGCTTCAGGCTCGCACCCAGCAGTCCCCGGGCTTCGGGCAGGGCGGCGCGCAATTGCGCCAGGCCGTTGTCACCGAGGTCATCGATCAGGGTGACCTGGGTGTGCTCATGCAGGCGGGCCATCAGCGGGGGCGAGAGCTTCTTGTACAACACAACCGGTTTTTTCATCGGATTCGCTCGACAGGGTTCAGGGATGGGAGAGCGCACGCGGCCTCGGCAAGCCCTTGGGGGCTGCACGATCGCTGGCGCCGGGATTGAGGAAAAAGGTCAGGATCACTGACAGCAGCAAGGCACCGCTCATCAACAGGTAGGAAGCCCCCGGTGAACCGGTTTCGCTGTTCAGGTAGCCCACCAGGTAGGAGCCGCCGAAGGAGCCGAGGGCGCCCATGCTGTTGATCAGCGCCATGGCACCGCCGGCGACATTGGCCGGGAGGATCTCCGGGACGATGGCAAAGAACGGCCCGTAGGGCGCGTACATGCAGGCACCGGCGAGCACCAGCAGGCTGTAGGACCACCAGAAATGCTCCGCGCCCAGGGCGTAGGAGGCATAGAACGCCACCGACGCCACCAGCAGCGGCGGCCAGACAAAGCGTTTGCGCCGTTGCAGCTTGTCCGAACCCCAGGACACCGCGAGCATGGCGATCACCGCGGCCAGGTACGGCAGGGCCGACAACCAGCCGGCTTCGACCATGTCCATCTTCAAGCCGCTTTTCAGAATCGACGGCAGCCACAGCACAAAGCCGTAGACGCCGATGCTCCAGCAGAAGAACTGCAGGGCGAGGATGATCACCTTGGGTTCGCGGAAGGCCTGGGCATAGTTTTTCACCGCCTTGATGCCGACCTGTTCGGCGGCGAGGGCGCTGTCCAGGTCGCGCTTTTCCTGGGCGCTGAGCCAGCTCGCCTGGGCCGGGCGTTCGTCGGCCAGGCGCCACCAGATAAAGGCCCAGATCACCGCCGGCAGGCCTTCGACGATAAACATCCAGCGCCAGCTGAAGTGCTGCACCAGATAACCCGAGACCACCGACATCCAGAGCATGGTCACCGGGTTGCCGAGGATCAGGAAGGTATTGGCCCGGGAGCGTTCGGCGCGGGTGAACCAATAACACAGGTACACCAGCATCGCCGGCATCACGGCGGCTTCGACCACGCCGAGCATGAAGCGGATGCCGATCAGCATATAGGCGTTGGAAACGATGCCGGTGAGGGTGGCCAGGCCACCCCAGAGAATCAGGCTGACGAAGATCAGCTTCTTCACGCTGTGCTTCTGCGCGTAGAGGGCGCCGGGCACCTGGAAGAAGAAGTAGCCGAGAAAGAACAGCGCGCCGAGCAGTGACGACAGGCCGGGGGTGATCTGCAGGTCGGCGGCCATGCCCGAGGCGGTGGCGAAGCCATAGTTGGCGCGGTCCAGGTAGGCCAGGCTGTAGGTGATGAAAACGATGGGCATGATGTACCACCAGCGGCGGGTGGCGAGTTTCAACGTGTGCATGGTGTGGCTCCTGAGCTTGTTGTTTTTGTCGCAGCAGGTGGCATTCAAAAAATCGTGGTCTTGCTTAGTCGGCGGGTTCGGGCCGGCGCGCCGCTGTCAGTTGTGCCCGGGTCGGCAAACCCTCCATGTCGCCGCGGCTCTGCACCGCCTGGGCGCCGATCCAGTTACCACGCGCCACGGCCTGGGCCACGCTGTGGTTCTCCAGCAGCGCGCTGACCACGCCGACGGCGAAAGCGTCACCGGCGCCGACCGTGTCCACCACGCTCTTCACTGGCACCGCGGCGACAAACCCCTCGTCCCGCTGGGTCCGGTAGTAGGCACCGTCGGCCCCGAGCTTGATGGCCACGACGGCGGCGCCCTGGTCGAGGTAGAAGGCGGCGATATCCCGTGGTTCCTGGTAACCGCTCAGCAAGCGGCCTTCGCCCAGTCCCGGCAGGACCCAATGGGCGAGGGCGGCGAGGGCGTTGATGTCTTCGATCATCTGTTTTTCGCTGGACCACAGGCTCGGGCGCAGGTTGGGATCGAAGGACACGCTGCGCCCGGCCGCCGCCATGCGTGTCATCAGCTCGAACGACAGCTCCCGGGCACTGGCCGACAGGGCGGGAGGAATACCGGTGGCATGCAGATGCTGGGCCTTGAGCAGCTCCGGGCGGATATCGGCGACCGACAGGTGGCTGGCGGCTGAACCCCGGCGGAAATATTCCACCTGCGGGTCCTGGCCCTGGTCTTCCCGGGACTTGAGTTGAAAACCGGTGGGATAGGCCGGGTCGATGTCGACATAATCGCAGTGCAGGCCTTCGCCTTGCAGGGTATCGATCACAAAACGGCCCAGGGAGTCGGCGCCGACCCGGCTCAGCCAGTTCACCTTGAAACCCAGGCGCGCCAGGCCGATGGCGACGTTGCTGTCGGCGCCGGCAATGCGCTTGTGGAAGTGTCCGACCCGGGCCAGGTCACCGGTCTGTTCGGCGACGAACATCGCCATGGTTTCGCCGAACGAAAGGATTTCGATCTCAGGCATGGGCAGTTTCCTCCATGGAGCGACCCAGGCGGGCGAGGGTGTGCACCTGTTCGCGTGTAACGGCCAGCAGGTCGTCGCCTTGCAGCGGGTATTCCACGGCCCTGGTTACACCTTGACTCATCTGGCCCAGCAAACGTTCCCACAGTTCCAGGTCGGTGGCGCTCGGTGGCAGGGCAACGAGCTTGCCGTCCGCGCGCTGGGCCACGGCCTTGCAGTGCAGGTAGTCGACATGCCGGCCGAGCAGGCGTGCGGCGCTGCTGGCGGACTGGTCCTGCCACTGCCAGTTGCCGATATCGAAGGTCATTTTCACCGGCAGTTGCTGTTGCTCGACCTGATCGAAAAAACGCAGAAGGGGTTCGATGCGCCCGCCCTGGGTGGTCTGGTCGTTCTCCACCAGCAAGCGTACCGGTGACGCCGAGAGCAATCCTGCCAGTGCCGACAGATCGCAGTTTTCGCTGAAGTAGCCCAGGGAGACTTTCAGCCAGCGGGCGCCAAAGGCTTCGGCGTGTTGCAGGGTGGCTGCCAGTTGCGGGTCGGGGCGCGACTGACCGGCCGGCCACAATTCCAGTGGCGAGGAGTAGGCGCACTCCAGGCCCATGGCCGCCGCACGGGTTGCAAAGCGCTGCGGGTCTTCGTGGGTCAGCAGCTCTTCGCGCACCTCGATCCGGCGGGCGCCGGCCTCGGCCAGCAGTTCGATAAAACTTTCCTGGCCACGTTCGCGAACCAGCGTCGCGCCATAACTGGAGAGGCTGATGGAGACGGGAAACAGCTGTTCTTTCATGGTTGTTGTACCTCTGAAACCGGTTTCATTTTTTGGCAGGCTTTTACCACTGGGCTTCACGCGCCGCTGTGCCTCAGGCCAATGTTGTACGTTGGGTGGAACCACGGACGATCAATTGCGCGGGAAAATCAAGGACCCTGGCCGCACCCTTGTCGCCCCGCAGGCGCTTGAACAGGCAGTCGAAGGCATGGGCGCCGATCTGTTGCGTGGGCTGGGCGAGGGCGGTGATGCCGCTACCGACCAGCGGGAACCATTCCAGGTCGTCGAGGGCGATCAGGCCGATATCGTCGAAAAGCTCGCAACCCAACTCGCGCAGGGCCTGGACGCAGGCCAGGGCGGCAATGCCATTGGCACAGAACAGCGCCTTGGGCCCGGTGCCGGGGGCGGCCAGGAAATCTTGCAACTGATGCTGTAATGACTCGCCGGTATGGCCGATGCGGCCGCTTAGTGAGTCACGCCCGGCGATTTCGAGGTTGAAATGTTCGATCCGTTCCAGTCGCGAACTGGTACCGTCGAGGGGTTCGCTGATCAGCATCAGGTCGCGGTAACCCTGTTGCTCCAGGTGCTCGACGGCGCTATTCACGGCGGCACCGTTATCGAGGCCGACCAGATCGCTGTCCAGGTGCTCGACCTTGCGGTCCACCAGCACCATCGGCATTTCCTGGTGCAGTGCCTGCAGTTCTTCGAGGTGATGACCGAGGGTATTGAGGATCAGGCCTTCGATATTGTATGAGCGCAGCGCCGCCAGATGCAGGCGTTCCTGCTGGTCGTCGCGGTCGGTGTTGCACACCACCAGGCTGTAGCCGTGGGCGCGACAGGCGGTTTCCACGCCATGCATCACGGCTATCGAATAAGGGTTGCGGATATCGGCCACCAGCATGCCGATCAGGCGGGTGCGGCCGCGCTTAAGGCCACGGGCCATCTGGTTCGGGCGGTAACCCAGTTCGCTGATCGCCTGCTCGATACGCAAGGCGATGGCTTCGGAGAGCAGGGCGCGGTCATCGCCGATAAAACGCGACACGCTGGCCTTGGAAACCCCGGCGCGTTCAGCGACATCGAGCATGGTCACGCGGCTGCGTTGGGCGGCGGAAAAACTGTTCACGGCCTGAAACCTTTTCTTGGAGTTGTCGGCAGGCGGTTGGTGCATTGGCACTGAAACCGGTTTCAGAAGAACTCAAGGCAAGGCGGTCGTCAAGTAACTTTTGCTACAGGTCCAGGGAGCGGCGCAGGGCGGCGAGGAGTTTTTCGTAGAGCAGATCGACCTCTGGTGCGCTACCCCGGGCTCGCAGGCAGCCATGCACCAGGCCGTGGCCGGGATGGAAGTCCACGCTTACACCGGCGGCTTGCAGGCGTTCGCTGTACTGCACGCCGTCATCGTGCAAGGGGTCGAATTGCGCCACGGCGATAAACGCCGGGGCCAGGCCTCGCAGGTCCGTGGCTTGCAACGGCATTGCGTAGGCCGGCGGGCTGGCCGGACCCGGCAGGTACAACGCGTGATAGCAGTGCACATCGCTGGCGCTGAGCAGCGGCGCGTCGGCGCATTCGGTGCGCGAGGGCAGCCGGTCGTCGCCACCCAATCCCGGATAGATCAGGGCTTGCAGCAGCGGCTGCGCTTGTCCGGCATCACGCAGGGCCAGGCACACGGCGGCGGCGAGATTGCCACCGGCGCTGTCGCCGGCAATCGCCATGCGTTGCGGGTCCAGTTGCCAGGTTACAGCGTTGTCCTGCAAGCCGCGCCATGCCGCGAGGCAATCATCGAAGGCCGCAGGGAAGGGATGTTCCGGTGCCAGTCGGTAGTCGACGGCGATGACCACGGCGTTGAGCAGGGAGGCCAGTTCAGCGGTGATGAAATCGTGGGAGTCGAGGTCGCCGACCACCCAGCCGCCACCATGCAGGTAGATCACGCTGGGCCAGCCATTGGCCGGCGCTTCTGAAGTCGGACGGTATTGGCGTACGAGCACCTGGCCGATCAGCTGTTCGCTGACGCTGATGTTTGTCGGGCGTGCCGGGGTGAAGGCTCTGCACATCGCGCTGTAGCCGAGACGCAGGCCATTGATCGTGCTGTCCGGGGCGTTGAAATCGAGGGTCTTGGCGACAAAGGCGCTGAGTTCGGGGGAGAGCGGGTAATCGGTCATGCGCAGTCTCAGCTGTGTTCCAGGTGTCGGGAGAGCGTGTGGGAGCGGTGTACCGCTCCCACAATGATGATCACTACTTCAAACTGGCCTGCACGGTCGCCACACCGTCCTTGCCATCAACACTGGTCACGCCGGCCAGCCATTTCTGCAGATCTTCCGGGTGATCGCGCAGCCATTTCTTCGCCACGTCCTGGGGCGTCTGGCGCTCCATGATCGGCACCATCAACTGGCTTTCCTGGGCGGCGCTGAAGGTCAGGTTCTCCAGCAACTTGTTCACGTTCGGGCAACGTTGGGCGTAGTCCGGGGCGGTGACGGTGGACACGGTGGCCGCGCCTTCGTTGGGCCCGTAGACATCTTCGCTGCCGGTCAGGTAGGTGATCTTCATATTGATGTTCATCGGGTGCGGGGTCCAGCCGACGAACACCACGAACTCCTTGCGGTTGACCGCCCGCTGCACGGCCGCGAGCATCCCGGCTTCCCCGGACTCCACCAGGTTGAAACCCTTGAGGCCGAAGTGGTCGGTGTCGATCATGGTCTTGATCGTGGTGTTGGCGCCGCTGCCGGGCTCGATGCCATAGATCTTGCCACCGAGCTTGTCCTTGAACTTGGCGATATCGGCGAAGGTCTTCAGGCCCGCGTCAGCCACGTATTGCGGTACGGCGAGGGTGGCCTGGGCGTCGGAGAGGCTGGGCTGGGCCAGGACCTTGACCTGGTTGGCGGCGACAAAAGGCGCGATGTTCTTGTCCATCGCCGGCTTCCAGTAGCCGAGGAAGATATCCAGGCGCTTGTCACGGATCCCGGCAAAGATGATCTGCTGCACGGCGCTGGTCTGCTTGCTTTCATAGCCCAGTCCGTTGAGCAGCACATCGGCCATGCCACTGGTGGCGATCACATCGGTCCAGTTGACCACGCCCATGCGCACGGTCTTGCAGGAAGCGTCTTCGGAGGCGAGCACGCTGGTGCTCAGGAGGGCGGTACCGCAGAGGAACAGACAGCTGTTGAACAGTCTTTTCATGATACGCAGGTCTCGCGGCAGGTCGTTTATTGTGGAGTTCGGTGTCTTCATGCACCGTCCGGCCACGTTACGCAGCCGACTGCTGGCAAAAGCGCACCAGTGCGACCGGCTTTTGCACTGCGGCGACCCCGCCCCGTTATACCAGCACGCTCAGCCAGGCTGAAACCAGCAACAACAGCGCCATGCAGCGATTGAACCGCTGCATCGCCAGGGGCGAACGGAACAGCCGCGCGGAGCCCACCCCCAGCACCGCCCACAGGCTCATGCACGGCAGCGACACCAGGAAGAACACCAGGGACAACGACAGCACGTGGGCCTGACGCTCGGCGCCGCTGCCGGCGAACACACCGACCACCGCCAGGGCCATCATCCAGACCTTCGGGTTGATCAGTTGCAGGCTGGCCGCGCCCAGCAGGCCGAGACGTTTGACCGGGGCCGCGTCGGGATCGATGGCCGTGGCCGGCGCGCTGAAAATCTGCCAGGCCAGGTAGCTCAGCCAGGCGATGCCGATCCATTGCATGCCCGTCCGTACCTGGGGCAGTTGGGCCAGGGATTCACCGACGCCGCTGCCCACCAGCAGGACGATCAGGGCGGCGCCAGCGCCAGCACCGAGGATGATCGGCAGCGCTGCCGCCAGGCCATGGCGGGCGCTGTTGCTCAGTACCAGGATGTTGTTCGGCCCGGGGGTAACGGAGGCGACGATGGCGAAGAGCACAAAGGGCAGCAAGCTGGAAAGACTGGACAACATGGGATGGGCTCCACTGAAAGATCGATGAACCGATCTTCCCGTGTGCCGCCTCAGGCGTCTGGAAGATTTGAGCAGCGCTTGCGATAGGCGGCGGGTGTCAGCCCATAGGCGCGCACGAACCAGCGGCCCAGATGGCTCTGGTCGGCAAAGCCGAGGGTCATGGCGACGTTCGCCGGGGTTTCGCCCCGGGACAGCAGTTGCCGGGCCTTGGCCACCCGCAATTGCACCAGGTAGGCGTGGGGTGGCAAGCCGTAGGCGGCCTTGAAGGCGCGGGTCAGGCGGAAGCGGTCGACACCGCAGACGGCGGCGACCTCATCCAGGCTCAGGTCGTGTTGCAGATGGGCGTGCAGGTACTCGCGGGCGACCTGCGCGACCCGCGGCAGGCGCGGATCGTCGCGATAGCGGGCGCGCCAGTGCAGATGGTCGGTGAGGCTGTCGAACAACCGGTCGAGGGCGCTTTGCCGGACGATACGCAGTTCCTGGGTGTGAATGGCCTGGAACGCGGCACTGGTGGCCTGGGCCAGGCGAGGGTCGGTGGCCAGGGTGGTGGCAAAGCTCAGTTGGCTGCCTGCCGGGGCTTCCTCGAACAGCGCGCTCAGTTCCCGTTCCAGCCAGTGCGGGTCGAGATAGATCGTACGGTAGGTGAAGCCGCCGTCGGTGGGCGCGTCGCCGTCGTGGATCTCGCCGGGTTCGAGCAGGAAGACGTTACCCGCCAGACTTTGATAGCGGGTGCGACGGCAATTGAATTGCTGCACGCCTTGTTCGGTGACCCCTACCAGATAGCTGTCGTGCCAGTGGGCATCATAGGCATGGGTATGGCCCTGGAAACGCGCGCGCAGGGTTTCGATACCGGTGTCGCGGTCCTGGTTCAGGTCGACCCAGTGGTTGATGGTGCTGGACATGGGGTTCCCGGAGTCGTGGTCAATCATGCAGGGGTTCAGTGAATACTGGCGACCGGGTAACAGTCTAGAAGATCCGTGCACGGGCTCGACAGTACCCCGATAGGGGAATTGGCGGGCGGGGAGTGAGCGCCTAGAGTGGTCGCACATTTCAAACACGCAGATAGGAGGGATTATGCGCGCACGTGAATGGGGAATCACCCTGGGCCTGGGCACACCGGGGCCACTCAATGCCATTACCGATGTGCCCGGTGTACGGGTCGGTCACAGCACGCTGAAGACCGAGATCGACGGCAAGCAGGTGCGTACCGGCGTGACGGTGATCCAGCCACGGGCCGGTGCGGCGCGGGAACAGCCCTGTTTCGCCGGCTGCCATGTGCTCAACGGCAATGGCGATGCCACGGGACTGGAGTGGATTCGCGAAGCCGGATTGCTGACCACGCCCGTGGCGATCACCAATACCCATAGCGTCGGTGTGGTGCGCGATGCGCTGATCGCCGACGAGCGCGACAGCCTGGCGGACCCGGCGGTGTACTGGTGCATGCCGGTGGTGATGGAAACCTACGACGGGGTGCTCAACGATATCTGGGGTCAGCATGTCGGCCCCGCGCAGGTCCGTGAAGCGCTGGCCGACGCCAGGCCCGGACCGGTGAGCGAAGGCTCGGTGGGCGGCGGGACCGGGATGATCTGCCACGAATTCAAGGGCGGCATCGGTACGTCATCGCGGCGCTTGCCGGCAGCGCAGGGCGGCTGGACCGTCGGCGCGCTGGTCCAGGCCAATCATGGCAAGCGCCAGGAGCTGCGGGTGGACGGCTATCCGGTTGGTCGCCAATTGCTCGATATCCCGTCGCCTTTCGCCCGTCGTGGCACTCCGGGCATGGGTTCGATCGTGGTGATCCTGGCCACCGATGCACCCTTGCTGCCCCATCAATGCCAGCGCCTGGCGCAGCGGGCTTCCATCGGGATCGCCCGTACCGGCGGCGGTACCGAGGACTCCAGTGGCGATATCTTCCTGGCCTTCGCCACCGGCAATGATCAACTGCCACCCGCCGATTACGGGCGCAAGGACCTGCCGTTCAGCAGCCCGCTGGCGATGGTCAACAACGATCATATTTCCCCGTTGTTCCTGGCGGCCGCCGAAGCGGTGGAGGAGGCGATCATCAATGCCCTGCTGGCCGGCGAGGATATGAGCACGGCCGATGGAACAGCGGTGCCGAGGTTAAACGGTGAAGTTGTCCTGAATGCACTGAGAACGAGCGGTCGGCCGGGGAATTTATAAGTATAAAAGTGACCGGCTGGTCATTTATTGATGCACTTCCCATATGCATTCTTGCGACTTGAAGTTTTCCGAAAGTCTGCTTGCGGGAGTAGGTTGTTACTGTCAGAAAAAACTTTCATGGCGGCGTCCAACGTTTGTAGGTGTTTTCGGTTTTTATGGGATTTGTTATCAAAAAAGCGCTGGACGTTTGATTTCAAATTGTGTCAGTTTCTCGCTGCCTTCAAAAAGGGCGAGTGATAGGATGATCTCGCCAAGGGATTGTCGCTATCTGACAAAAACTGTTTCACTTGCAAACAAGGAAGTGTGTTTATGTCGAAAGTCAAAACCAAAGCTATTGTTTCTTCTGATGCGGCACTGGCGGCCAACGGTACAAGTTCCGCCTTTAACCAGATCGATAGCTTCAGCCATCAATACGACCGTGGCGGCAACCTCACGGTCAATGGCAAACCCTCCTACTCCGTCGATCAGGCCGCCACGCAATTGCTGCGTGACGGTGCCACCTGGCACGATCTGAACGGCAGCGGCAAGATCGAACTGACCTATACCTTCCTGACTTCCCAGACCTCGAATTTCAGCGGTCTGGGCGTCACCGGGTTCAGCCAGTTCAGCGCGCTGCAGAAGTCGCAGGCCGTTCTGTCCATGCAATCCTGGGCGGACGTGGCCAATGTGACCTTCACGGAGGCAGCGAAGGGTGGCGATGGTCATATGACCTTCGGTAACTACAGTGGCGGACAGGAAGGCGCGGCGGCATTCGCCTTCCTGCCGGGAACCGAGCCTGGCTACGACGGCCAGTCCTGGTACCTGACCGGTAGCGGCTACAACGTCAACAAGACGCCTGGCCTGAACAACTACGGTCGTCAGACCCTGACCCATGAGATCGGCCATACCCTCGGCCTGGCTCATCCCGGCGACTACAACGCCGGCGAGGGCAACCCGACCTACAATGACGCGTCCTATGGGCAGGACACCCGCGGCTACAGCGTCATGAGCTACTGGAGCGAAAGCAACACCAGCCAGAACTTCAGCAAAGGCGGCGTCGAGGCTTATTCCTCGGGCCCGCTGATGGATGATATCGCGGCGATCCAGAAGCTCTACGGCGCCAACTACAGCACCCGTTCCGGTGACACCACCTATGGGTTCAACTCCAATGCCGGTCGCGACTACATGAGCGCCACTTCGTCTTCGGACAAGCTGGTGTTCTCGGTCTGGGACGGTGGCGGCAACGATACCCTGGACTTCTCCGGGTTCACCCAGAACCAGAAGATCAACCTGCATGACGGCTCGTTCTCCGACGTTGGCGGCATGGTGGGTAATATCTCCATTGCCCAGGGCGTCACGATCGAGAACGCCATCGGCGGTTCGGGCAACGACCTGCTGATCGGCAACGATGCGGCCAACGAACTGCGCGGCGGTGCCGGCAACGACATCCTCTACGGGGCTGGCGGTGCCGACAAGCTCTGGGGTGGTTCGGGCAACGATACCTTCGTGTTCGCCGCCGTTTCCGACTCGGCGCCGAAAGCGGCCGACCGGATCATGGATTTCACCAGTGGCCAGGACAAGATCGATCTGTCCGGGATCACCCATGGTTCGGGCCTGACCTTCGTCAACGCGTTTACCGGCCATGCCGGCGATGCGGTGCTGACGTATGCCTCGGGCACCAACCTGGGTACCCTGGCGGTGGACTTCTCCGGGCACGGCGTCGCCGATTTCCTGGTGACCACCGTGGGCCAGGCAGCGGTCACGGATATCGTGGCTTGAGTTGATGCGGTAGGGGCAGCGCTGCAGCGCTGCCCTCTGGCCCGGTAGTCGAGACCCATGATCAAGACCTTTGTCCGCAGCATCTATTCGACGTGGCTGATGGCTGCGTTTCTGGCGTTTTCTGGAGAAGTCACCATGGCGAGAAGCCTGATCCTGCCCCCACCCGAGGCCCTTGCCGGTCAGTGGCGGATGTACCCCGAAGGAGCCGCCCCCCAGGTCTGCGGGCTGGAACTCCTGCTCCAGTCGCCACGGGTGAGCGGCGACCTGGAATGTATCGCCGGCTGGTTGGGCGAGCGCCCGGCCAATTGGGAGCCGACCCCCGATGGCCTGTGGCTGTATGGCGCCGAAGGAACCGGCATCGTCCATCTCAACCGGCAGAAGGCCGATCGTTATGAAGTGCGCTTGAAGAATGGAACCGTTCTGGTACTGGTGCGCGATACGCCCTGAGTATTCAGAAGAAAATCGATTAAACGGCAACTTGATATCCAGTGTCCGTTAGTTGTGATGTCGTTCAGTCTTTAGAGTCGCGAAAGAACGACTCCTATTGAAAGTGCCTATATTCCCGAGCGGCTCGCCGGCCATCGAATAAAGGTGCGTATCCGGCTGTCCGCAAACTTCAAGGAAGATAGATGAACCCGCCGAAAATGATGTCCGGGACACCTTTGATCCGTGTGCTCGGCGATTATAAAAGTGTGCTGCTCAGCGTCGGTTGTTTCACCGCATTGATCAATCTGCTGATGCTGGTGCCTTCGATCTACATGCTCCAGGTCTATGACCGCGTATTGACCTCGCAGAACGAAACCACCCTGGTGATGCTGACCCTGATGGTGGTGGGGTTCTTTGCCTTTATCGGGCTGCTGGAAGTGGTCCGCAGTTTTATCGTGATCCGTATCGGCAGCGCCCTGGAGCGGCGCTTGAACCTGCGGGTCTACCAGGCGGCCTTCGAGCGCAACCTGTTGCGCGGCGAAGGACACGCCGGCCAGTCCCTCGGCGACCTGACGCAGATTCGCCAGTTTCTCACCGGGCCGGCCCTGTTCGCCTTTTTCGATGCGCCGTGGTTTCCCATCTACCTGCTGGTGATCTTCCTGTTCAATCCCTGGCTGGGGGTGTTCGCCAGTGTCGGGGCCTTGCTGTTGATCGCCCTGGCCTGCCTCAACGAATCGATGACCAAAAAGCCCTTGGGCGAAGCCAGCGGTTATTCGCAACGCTCGACTCAGTTGGCCACCAGTCATCTGCACAACGCCGAGACCATCCAGGCCATGGGCATGCTCGGTGCCCTGCGCAAGCGCTGGTTCCAGGTGCACTCGCGATTCCTCGCGCGGCAGAACCGCGCCAGCGATACCGGGGCGGTGATTACTTCCCTGAGCAAGATGCTGCGCCTGTGCCTGCAATCGCTGGTGTTGGGCCTGGGGGCGCTGTTGGTGATCAAGGGCGAGATGACCGCCGGGATGATGATCGCCGGCTCGATCCTGATGGGCCGGGTGCTCAGCCCCATCGATCAGTTGATCGCGGTGTGGAAACAGTGGAGCACGGCCAAGCTCGCCTATCAGCGCCTCGACGGCCTGTTGCGCGAGTTTCCCGAGACGCAAGGGCAGATGAGCCTGCCCGCGCCCCAGGGCCAGGTGGCCTTTGAACAGGTCAGCGCCGGACCGCCGGGCAAGCGTATCGCGACCCTGCACCAGGTGAGTTTCAGCCTGGCCCCCGGCGAAGTACTGGGGGTGCTCGGTGCCTCTGGCTCGGGCAAGTCGACCCTGGCCCGGGTGCTGGTGGGCGTCTGGCCGACCCTGGGCGGCACCGTGCGCCTGGACGGTGCCGACCTGCACCGCTGGGACAGGGATGACCTCGGTCCGCATATCGGCTACTTGCCCCAGGATATCGAGTTGTTCAGCGGCACCATTGCCGAAAATATCGCCCGGTTTGCCGAGGTCGACTCAGTGAAAGTGGTCGAGGCGGCGCGTCAGGCCGGTGTGCACGAGCTGATCCTGCGCCTGCCCCAGGGCTACGACACGCTGCTGGGAGAGGACGGCAGCGGCCTGTCCGGCGGACAGAAGCAGCGCGTGGCCTTGGCCCGTGCGCTGTATGGCAACCCACGCCTGGTGGTGCTGGACGAACCCAATTCCAACCTCGACGTGGTCGGGGAAACCGCCTTGACCCAGGCGATTGCCCTGCTCAAGGCCGGGGGCAGCACGGTGGTCCTGGTGACCCACCGTTCCACCTCCCTGACCCAGGCGGACAAGTTGCTGGTGCTCAATGAAGGCCGCCTGCAAGCCTTCGGCAGCAGCGCCGATGTGCTCAAGGCACTCTCGGCCGGCGCGTCGCCGCCGCCCCAGCCAACCCGCGAGACCGCGACCCCGGCCGGCGTCAGCCTGAGCCGCCAGTATCCCGCGCCGACGCGCAGCAGCGGCGCATGAGCAAGGACAGCACGATGCAGATCAGTACCCCTGTTGAATACCGGGAGCACGATGCCCGGTTCTTTGCCCGCATGGGCTGGCTGTTGGCACTCCTGGGTGCCGGCGGCTTCTTTCTCTGGGCGGCCCTGGCGCCGCTGGACCAGGGCATTGCCGTGCAGGGCACCGTGGTGGTGTCCGGCAAGCGCAAGGCCGTGCAATCCCTCGGCGGCGGCGTGGTCAGCCGGATCCTGGTGCGCGAAGGGCAAGTGGTGCACCAGGGCCAGCCGCTGTTTCGCCTCGACCAGACCCAACTGTCGGCCGATGTGCAATCCCTGCAGGCCCAGTACCGCATGGCCTGGGCCAGCCAGGCGCGTTGGCAGAGCGAGCGCGACAATCTGCCCCGGGTGGTGTTTCCGCCCGAGTTGAGCACGGAGGCCGACCCGCACCTGGCGTTGGTCCTCGAAGGCCAGCGGCAACTGTTCAGCAGCCGTCGCGAAGCCTTTTCCCGCGAGCAGGCCGGCATTCGCGCCAGTATCGATGGCGCCAGCTCGCAACTGGCCGGTATGCGTCGGGCACGCAACGACATGCTGGCCCGCGCCGATTCCCTACGCAGCCAGTTGGACAACCTCAAGCCCCTGGCGGACAACGGCTATATCCCGCGCAACCGGCTGCTGGACTACGAGCGCCAGTTGTCCCAGGTGCAACAGGACCTGGCGCAGAACAGCGGCGAAAGCGGGCGGGTCGAGCAGGGCATTGTCGAGTCGCGGCTCAAGCTCTCCCAGCACAGCGAGGAGTACCAGAAGGAAGTGCGCGGCCAACTGGCCGAGGCCCAGCTCAAGAGCCTGACCCTGGAGCAGCAATTGCGCTCGGCGGATTTCAATTTGCAGCACAGCGAGATCATTGCTCCGGCGGAGGGCATCGCGGTCAACCTCAGCGTGCACACCGAAGGCGCGGTGATCCGCGCCGGGGAAACCCTGCTGGAGATCGTGCCCCAGGGTGAACGCCTGGAAGTCGAGGGGCATCTGCCGGTCAACCTGGTGGACAAGGTCGGCAGCCATCTGCCGGTGGACATCCTCTTCACCGCCTTCAACCAGAGCCGCACGCCACGGGTGCCAGGCGAAGTCAGCCTGATCTCCGCCGACCAGTTGCTCGATGAAAAGACCGGCGCGCCGTATTACGTGCTGCGCACTTCGGTGAGCGACATGGCCCTGGAAAAGCTCCACGGGCTGGTGATCAAGCCGGGCATGCCCGCCGAAATGTTCGTGCGGACCGGCGAGCGCTCGCTGCTCAACTATCTGTTCAAACCCCTGCTGGACCGCGCGGGTTCCGCGCTGACCGAGCAATAGGATGTTTCACCGAATGAAGACACTGTCGATGATCGTGGCAACGCTGTCCCTGTTGGTCAGCACCGGCAGCCAGGCCATGGGGCCGTTCCAGATTTATGAGCAGGCGCTGCGCAATGACCCGGTATTCCTCGGCGCGCTCAAGGAGCGCGATGCCGGCCAGGAAAACCGCTCCATCGGCCGCGCCGGCCTGCTGCCGAAGATTTCCTACAACTACAACCAGGGCCGCAACGATTCGCGGGCTACCTACCTCAGCGAACGCGGTAACGCCCATGAGGACCGTCACTACACCAGCTCCGGTTCGACGCTGATGCTGCAACAACCGCTGATCGACTACGAGGCCTACGCCAATTACCGCAAGGGTGTGGCACAGGCGTTGTTCGCCGATGAAACCTTTCGCGGCAAGAGCCAGGAACTGCTGGTGCGGGTCCTGACCTATTACACCAAGGCGTTGTTTGCCGAGGACCAGATCGAGATCGCCCAGGCCCGCAAGAAAGCCTATGAGGAGCAGTTCCAGCAGAACGAACACCTGTTCCGTCAGGGGGAGGGCACGCGCACCGATATTCTCGAAGCCGAGTCGCGTTTCGAACTGGCCACTGCCGAGGAAATCGAAGCCCGCAACGAACAGGACGCCGCCCTGCGCGAACTGGGTGCGCTGATCGGCGTGCCGTCGGTGGATGTTTCCGAACTGGCGCCGCTGGCCCAGACCTTTCAGTCGTTTCCCCTGGAACCGGCGAATTTCGATACCTGGCACGCCATGGCCCTGGAGAACAACCCGACCCTGGCGTCCCAGCGCCAGGCCCTGGAAGTGGCCCGTTATGAAGTGGAACGCAATCGCGCCGGGCACCTGCCCAAGCTCAATGCCTATGCCAGCGTGCGCAAGAGCGAGTCCGACAGCGGCAACACCTACAACCAGCGCTACGACACCAACACCATTGGTTTCGAGGTGAACGTGCCGTTGTTCGCCGGTGGCGGCGTCTCGGCGTCGGTGCGCCAGGCCAGCGCCAATCTGGAGCAGGCCGAATACGAGCTGGACGGCAAGACCCGCGAAACCCTGATCGAACTGCGCCGCCAGTTCAGCGCCTGCCTGTCGGGGGTGAGCAAGTTGCGCGCCTACAAGAAGGCCTTGAGTTCGGCCGAAGCCCTGGTGGTCTCGACCAAGCAGAGCATTCTCGGTGGCGAGCGGGTCAACCTCGATGCGCTGAATGCCGAGCAGCAGCTCTACAGCACCCGGCGCGACCTGGCCCAGGCGCGCTACGACTACCTGATGGCCTGGACCAAATTGCATTACTACGCGGGTACTCTGCGCGAAACCGACCTGGCCAGGGTCGATGAGGCCTTCATACGACAATAATTCCAACCAGCAAGGAGGCAATACCATGGGTGTGTTTGACTATAAAAACGTAGGAACCGAGGCTTCGAAAGCGTTGTATTCCGATGCAATGGCGATCACCTTGTATTCCTACCACAACCTCGATAACGGCTTTGCCGTGGGCTACCAGCAGAACGGCTTCGGCCTCGGCCTGCCGGCGACCCTGGTCAAGGCCCTGATCGGCGGCACGGATGCCCAGGGGGTCATCCCCGGGATACCCTGGAACCCGGACTCGGAGAAAGCCGCGCTGGCGGCGGTGAAGGCCGCCGGTTGGACGCCCATCAGCGCCGCGCAGCTGGGCTACGGAGGCAAGACCGACGCCCGTGGCACCTTTTATGGCGAGAAGGCCGGCTACACCACGGCGCAGGCGGAAATCCTCGGCAAGTACGACGCCAGCGGGCACCTGACCGAGATCGGCGTGTCCTTCCGTGGCACCAGCGGGCCTCGGGAAAGCCAGATCAGCGATACCATCGGCGACGCGATCAACGACCTGCTGGCGGCCATCGGGCCCAAGGATTACGCGAAGAACTACAGCGCCAATGCCTTCGAAGGCCTGCTCAAAAGCGTCGCCAGCTTTGCCGCGGCCAACGGTCTTTCCGGCAAGGACGTGCTGGTCAGCGGCCACAGCCTCGGCGGGCTGGCGGTCAACAGCGTGGCCGACCTGAGCAAGGACCATTGGAGCGGTTTCTACAAGGACGCCAACTACATCGCCTTTGCCTCGCCGACCCAGAGCGGTCCGGGCACCCAGGTGCTGAATATCGGTTACGAAAACGACCCGGTGTTCCGCGCCCTCGACGGCTCCAGCCTGACCCTGGCGACCCTGGGGGTGCACGATGCGAACAAGGCGTCGGCTACCAACAACATCGTCAGCTTCAACGACCATTACGCGTCCGATGCCTGGAACGTGCTGCCGTTTTCCATCGGCAATGTCGCCACCTGGATTTCCCACCTGCCGACGGCCTATGGCGACGGCCTGAATCGGGTGCTGGGGTCGCAGTTCTATAACCTGACCAGCAAGGACTCGACGATTATCGTCGCCAACCTGTCGGATCCGGCGCGGGACAAGACTTGGGTGCAGGACCTCAATCGCAACGCCGAAACCCATAGCGGCAGCACCTTTATCATCGGTAGTGATGCCAATGATCTGCTCAAGGGCGGTCGTGGCAACGACTACATCGAAGGGCGTGGTGGCAACGATACCTTCCGCGATGACGGCGGCTACAACATCATTCTCGGCGGCAAGGGCAACAACACCTTCGATCTGCAGAAATCCCTGGCCAGCTTCGATATCGCCAATGACGGCCACGGCAGCTTGTATATCCGTGATGCCAGTGGCGGGATCACCATCGCCCAGAATATCGGCACGCTGATCAGCAAGGAGTCGAGCCTGGTGTTCTTCAACAAGGACGTGGCTCATGTGGTGGGCAACCAGAGCTTGTCCGAGGGGAGTTATGTCAACTCGCAGGTGGGCAGCGATGGGGCCGATACCCTGACCGCGAAATCTTCGGGGGAATGGTTGCTGGGTAATGGCGGCAACGATCACCTGATTGGTGCGATCAAGGGGGGGAACGTGTTTATCGGTGGCGCCGGCAACGACCTGATGGATGCGAAGGGCGGCGGCAATACCTTCCTGTTCAACGGCTTCAATGGATCGTTCGGCCAGGACAAGATCACCGGCTTCCAGGCTTCCGACAAACTGGTGTTCATGGGCTACGCCGATTCCCAGGGACACAATATCCAGGACCACGCCAAGGTGGTGGGGCACGATACCGTGCTGACCTTCGGGGCGGATTCGGTGACGTTGGTGGGGGTAGGGCTGGATGTGTTGAAGGGGGCGAGTGTAGTCATCGCCTGACGCTGTAATGCAGGAGCCGGTTTCGGCGATTGGGCCTCAAGATTGCCAAAAAGCTTCGCTGGCAAGCCAGGCTCCTGCAGGTTCTATGGCAGCTTCAACAACACATAATCGTTTTTGTCGAACCGCTGGCTGAGCGCCGGCGTCAGATCGCCGATGGCCGTGCCTTTCAGCGCTTCGTAAGTACCCTTGTCCATCATCACCCACGCCGGTCGCGCCACGCCCTGAAGCTGCTCCGGCGTATCGGTGAAGATCGGCTGCAGATCGCCCTCGGCATTGACCATGAACTTGATCGCCCGTCCATCCTTGCCCACCGCGTGCATGACCAGCGGTGCCGGATCCTTTTGCATCAACTGCTGGGTCGCCTGGGTAAAGGCGCGGGTATCGTAGGCCACGCGTTCGGTCGGCTCGACGATCAGGATATAGCTGCTCCACAGTGCCAGCACCGCACAACCGGCCAGCCCGAGTGCACGCCAGCGGGCGTTGAACAGCGCGAGCACGGCGATCACCTGCAAGGCCCCGACCAGATAAGGCGCGACGCCCAGGCTCGGCAGTTCTTCAGGGAAGCGCCGATGCAACATGAACATCCCGGCAATCAGCAGGCCCGGCAGAATCAGCCAGAGCCCCTGGATCAGCCCACGCAACCAGGCGAACAAACGACCCTTGGCAACCTGGAACGGATAGGCTGCGACAATTGCCGCCATTGGCACCATCGGCAGGATATAACGGGCTTTTTTCGCCTGTGGCACTGACAAGCCGAGCATCACGATCAGACCCGCCGCAACCGCATAGAGGGTCAGTTGCAAGGCCGGTCCACGATGCTGGCGACCGGTTGCGAGGATGGCGACCAGCACCAGCACGGCCAATGGATACGCCAGGGCGTAGTTACCAAAGGCACTGCTGAAGTAGTACAGCGTACCGCTGGAGCCCGCCGAGCCGTCCATGCGGCCGGTGAACTGCATGCGGATCACTTCCTGGAGGAAGGCCGGGCCGCCATCCAGCGAGGCCAGCCACAACAGCAGGCCAATGCAGGCTGCCAGCAGGAACAGCGCCTGGAAGCCAAACACGAACAGCCGGCGCCATTGACCGCTGAGCAGGTAGAAGCTGCACAGCATGCCGGTGGGGATCACCAGGCCCATGGGGCCGCGAATGGCAAAGCCGAGCACCAGCAGCGCCAGGAGCAGCACGCTGCGTTTTGGCGCGCCGTAGTATTTGGCGGCATAACCCAGGTAGAACACTGCCAGGGACACGGCGGCGAGCATCTGGTCGAGGGAAACCGCGCGGGTTTCGATCAGGAAATTATTGGTCAGCAACAGCAAGGCGATGCTCAGCAGCGCCCAACGTGGCGAATGCGGAGCCACCAGCCGGTACATCAGCACCACGATCCAGGCCGAGGCCAGGGCGCTTGGCAGCCAGGCAGCGAGGGCGTTGACCGTGCCGAACGGCAGCGACAGCAGCCAGATCAGCAAGGTGGAAAATGCCGAATAATCCGGATACGGCTCGCCATAGGTGGTCGGGAAGAAACTCGGACCATGGCGCAGCATTTCCTCGGCGAACAGCACGAAGCGCGAGTCGAAGCCGATGGCGGCTTGCTGATAGACGCCGGCGATAAACAGCAGCAGGGCCACCAGGCCCAGGCCGAGGGATTGGCGATTCAGGGTGTTGCGGGATGAGGACGTCAATGTCACGGCCGTGAACCTGAAAAAACGGGCGAACCCGTTAGGAACGAAAACGCGGTCATTTTTTTGAAATGACCGCGTCGTTTGTCTGCTCAGTCACCCCTGGACAAGGGGCAGGGCATCATTCCAGACCGTGACGGGTCACCGGCAGGTCCAGCGAAGCACCGCGACCGATCGCAAAGTAGGTGAAACCTTTGCGTTGCATGCGGTTGGCGTCGAACAGGTTGCGGCCGTCGAAGATCACCGGCGCTTTCAGGCGCTGCTTGATCAGCTCGAAGTCCGGCGCCTTGAACTGCTGCCATTCGGTGCAGATGATCAGCGCGTCGGCGCCGACCAGGGCCGATTCCGGCGTGCCCATCAGCGACAGGCCTGGCTCATCCGGATAGATGCGCTGGGTTTCCTGCATGGCTTCCGGGTCGAACGCACGAACCTGTGCGCCGGCCGCCCACAGGGCTTCCATCAGCACGCGGCTCGGTGCATCGCGCATGTCGTCGGTGTTCGGCTTGAACGCCAGGCCCCAGAGGGCGAAGGTCTTGCCTTTCAGGTCGCCCTTGTAGAACGCGTTCAGACGGTCGAACAGCTTGTGCTTCTGACGCTCGTTGATCGCTTCCACCGCTTGCAGCAGGTCGCTCGAGCAGTTGGCCGCCTGGGCGCTGTGGATCAGGGCGCGCATGTCTTTAGGGAAGCACGAACCGCCGTAGCCGCAGCCCGGGTAGATGAAGTGGTAACCGATGCGCTGGTCGGCGCCGATGCCCATGCGCACGGCTTCGATGTCCGCGCCCAGGTGTTCGGCCAGTTCGGCGATCTGGTTGATAAAGCTGATCTTGGTCGCCAGCATGCAGTTGGCGGCGTACTTGGTCAGCTCGGCGCTGCGCAGGTCCATGAACATGATGCGGTCATGGTTGCGGTTGAACGGGGCGTAGAGGTCGCGCATCACTTCGCGGACTTCTTCACGCTCGCAGCCGATAACGATCCGGTCCGGACGACGGCAGTCTTCCACCGCCGAACCTTCCTTGAGGAATTCCGGGTTGGAGACGATATCGAATTCCAGGGTCCGGCCGACCTTGTCCAGGGCGGCTTGGATATGCGCGCGCAGGGTGTCGCCGGTACCGACCGGAACGGTGGATTTTTCCACCAGGATCAGCGGCTCGACGCGGTGGCGGACCACGGCATCGCCCACCGAGAGGACGTACTTGAGGTCAGCCGAACCGTCTTCGTCCGACGGCGTGCCGACGGCGATAAACAGTACCTGGCCATGCTCGATCGCCAGCTTCTCGTCGCTGGTGAAGTGCAGGCGGCCGCTTTCCAGGTTGCTCTTGACCATGGTCTCCAGCCCTGGTTCGAAGATGGGGATGTGGCCTTTACGCAGCAAGTCGATCTTGTTCTGGTCGACGTCCATGCACACGACATCATGACCGACTTCGGCCAGCACAGTCGCCTGCACCAGACCGACATAACCGCTACCAATTACGCTGATTTTCATACGGAGTCCCTAGGACGGGGTATACGTGGAGAGTTGATCGTTAACACGCCGAGAATGACCAGGGCCACTCCCAGCGATTTCGAAAGACTGAAGCTTTCATTGAAAAACGGCAGGCCGGCGGCCAACAGGTAGACCAGCGCGTAACTGACGCTGAGCAACGAGTAGGCCCGGCCCAATGGCAGGTCGCGCAAGGCGGCCAGCCAGCAAAGCATGGACAGGGCGTAGGCGAGGATCGACCCGGCCACCACACCCAAGGCGAGTAACGATACGTCCTGAGTCATCAGGGCGTCCAGCCACTGCGTCGGTTCCGGCAGGCGCGTCATGCTCCAGCGCATGCCCAGTTGGGCACCGCTGACCAGCAGGACGCTGCCGGTGGCCAGGGTAAAACCACGAGCCTGGCTCATACGTGACGCCCCAACAGGACCACACCGGCGATGATCAACGCCACGCCCAACCAATGGCGGGTGTCGATCGACTCCTTGAACAGGTAGCGCGCCACCAGGGTGATCAGGACAAAGTTCAGGCTGAGCATCGGGTAGGCAATCCCGACTTCCAGCCGTTGCAGGACCAGCAGCCAGACCAGCAGGCCGAAACCGAGGCTGGCCAGGGCCAGCCACAGCCAGGGCGAACGCAGTTTATGCAGGATGCCCAGGTCCGGGCCGCGCCAGCTTTCGACGGCAAACTTCTGCGCGACCTGGCCCAGGCACGTCAGCAGGCAAGCGCTGAGTAACAACATCAGGGTCATGGGGCGGTCTTCGAGAAAATCAGGATAACCATGTTGCCTTCTTCATAGCGAACATGATCCTTGGGCAGCAGGTCGATCTCGTGCAGTTCGTCCTCATCCTTGACGCGCATCACCACGCCGACCTGGCCTTCACGGCGGGCGTTGTCCATCCAGGCCTGGATCTGGCTCAAATCCTGAGCGCGACCCGCGGTCTCGGGATAACCCAGGCCGTACTGCAATTCACCCTGGGTGTTGTAGAGGGTGATATCGCTGCGTTTCATGCGCCAGGCCAGGGCCGAAGCGGCACCCAGGTCATTGCTCAGGAAGTGACGGCTCTGGCTCAGTTCCTCGGCATGGTGGGCGATGAACTGGTCGGGCATCTTGTTGTGCACGATGACATTCGGCATCGCCGCCGGCAGCAACAGCACCAGCATGCCCATGCCCAGCGCCGGCGTGGCCCAGAAGGTCAGCGGCTTGAGCACGGGCAGGATATTGACCAGGATCCAGCTGCCGATGAAGACGCAGAGCAGGGTCAGGTGCAATGGCTCGTTATCGTAGAACGGCTGCTTGATCTGGAAATACACCAGCGCTGCCAGTCCCGCCAGGCCCAGTATCAGGTTGAGCAGGCCGTTGAGACGGGGAACCTGACCTTGCGCAAGCTTGATGCGCTCCATCAGTGAATGTCCCATCAGCAACGCCAGGGGCATCAGGCACGGCATGATGTAGGTCGGCAGCTTGCCGCGGCTGAGGCTGAAGAACGCCAGCGGCAGCAGCAACCAGAGCAGCAGGAACACGGTGATGCGCTGGCCCTTGGTACGCCAGGCGTCCTTCAGGGTCACCGGCAACAGCAGTGCCCACGGCAGGCTGGAGACCACGATCATCGGCAGGTAGAACCACCACGGCCGGGTGTGCTGCGCGTCTTCGGCGGCAAAACGACGGATATGCTCGTGCCAGAAGAAGAAACGCCAGTAGTCCGGTTCCTGGAGGTGAACCGCCAGGACCCAGGGCAGGCTGATCAGCGTGGCCACGGCCACGGCCACCAGGCCATAACCCACCAGTTCGCGGAAACGCTTCTGCCAGATCATGTAGGGCAGGGCGATCAGCACCGGCAGCATCAGGGCGAGGAAACCCTTGGTCATGAAACCCATGCCGCAGGCCAGGCCCAGGGCCACCCACGACCACAGGCGTGCCCGCGGGGTGCTACCGTCGATGGCGAACCACAGGGCGACGAAGCTCAGGTTGACCCAGAAGGTGAATTGCGGATCGAGGTTGGCATAACCGGCTTGCCCGGCGATCAGGCCGAAGCTCATGTACAAGGCGGCGCAGGCAAACTGCTTGCGTTCGTCGTTCCACAGGCGCCCGGCGATCAGATAGACCAACAATACGCTCAGCCCGGTGCTCAGGGCCGAGGCGAAACGCACGCCGAAAAAGTTCTCACCGAAAATGGCCTGACCGATGGCGATCATCCAGTACCCGGCGATGGGTTTTTCGAAGTAGCGCAGTTCCATGAAGTGCGGCGACGCCCAGTGGCCGTGCCGGAGCATTTCCTGGCCGATCTGGGCGTAGCGGGTTTCGTCCGGAATCCACATGCCATGGGTGACCAGTGGCAGGAGGTAGAACAGCAGAAAAGCGAGAAACAGTAACGGCAAAGCCCAGCGCCTGGTCATCCCTGCTGTACCCCGAGCCAGCCTTCACGGCCGCCGAGGGTGCCACGGACCAATTGCCCTGCGGGCAGGCGGTCCAGTTGGGCTGGCAATAGATTGACCAGGGGTTGGAACTCGATATCGCGTGCCTTGGCCTGGGCCAGGAGCTGGCGAAACTCGTTTGCCATCAGAATCCCTTCTACTTCTGCGTGAATGGTGTAGACATTCAGGCGCGCCGGACTGAACCGGTCGAGAATGAACGCATTGAAATCTTTCGCGGCCAGATCCGCACCCACGACTTCGTCGAAGGTAGGCAGGTCCACGGGAATTTGCGGGGTACCCAGGCTGCCATCCGCCAACCGTGGCAGAAACAGGCCGTGCCCGCGGCAGTCGCTGTTATAGCGAAAACCGAAATGCTCCTTGGCTTGCACGACGCGTTCGTCCGCCCGCCAACCGGCGGTGGCCGAACATTCGACGGCTTGCCCGGTGATATCGCTCAGGCAATCGACGCCGCGACGGATCTGTTCGATCAGTTCGGCTTCGCTCCAGCGCCCGGCGTTGGCCTGCCAACCGTGGTGATCCCAGGCGTGCAGGCCGACCTCATGGCCGGCAGCCAGGGTCTGGCGCATCAGATGCCCCAGATCCCGACCGATCGGCTTGCCTGGCCAGGCAGTGCCGGCCAGCAAGATGTCCCAGCCATAAAGGCTGGCAGCCTTGGAACGCAGCATCTTCAGGAGGAACTGGGGTTTGATGAGGCGCCACAAGTGGCGCCCCATGTTGTCCGGTCCGACGCTGAAGAAGAACGTCGCCTTGACCTGGGCCTCGTCGAGCAGTTCCAGCAACCGCGGTACCCCTTCACGGGTGCCGCGATAGGTGTCCACATCGATGCGAAGTCCAGCCTGCATCAGCGCTTGTCCGCGATTTCGAGCATGGCTTCCTTGAGGAAGAAGTCCAGGGTGTTACCGATGGTTTCGCTCATCTCGACGGTAGGCTCCCAGTTCAGCAGGCGCTTGGCGTTTTCGACGCTTGGTTTGCGGTGCGACACGTCCTGGTAGCCAGTACCGTAGAACGCCTTGCTTTCCACGTCGCGGAAACCGGCGAACGGAGGGAAGTTGCTGCGCAGCGGGTGAGCTTCGAACTGACGCAGCAGTTCTTCGCCCAGCTGACGGATGCTGGCTTCGTTGTCCGGGCTACCGATGTTGATGACCTGGCCGTTGCAGCAGTCGTTTTCGTTGTCGACGATACGGGCCAGGGCCTCGATGCCGTCGGCGATGTCGGTGAAGCAACGCTTCTGCTCGCCGCCGTCGAACAGACGGATCGGAGTACCTTCCACCAGGTTCAGGATCAGCTGGGTGATGGCACGGGAGCTGCCGATACGTGCCGAATCCAGACGGTCCAGGCGTGGACCCATCCAGTTGAACGGACGGAACAGGGTGAAGTTCAGGCCCTTGGCGCCGTAAGCCCAGATCACGCGGTCCAGCAACTGCTTGGAAACCGAGTAGATCCAGCGCTGCTTGTTGATCGGACCGACGACCAGGTTCGAGGTGTCTTCGTCGAAGTTCTCGTCCTGGCACATGCCGTAGACTTCGGAAGTCGACGGGAAGATCACGCGCTTGTTGTACTTGACGCAGTAGCGAACCAGTTTCAGGTTTTCTTCGAAGTCCAGTTCGAATACGCGCAGTGGGTTGCGGGTGTATTCGATCGGGGTGGCGATGGCCACCAGCGGCAGGACCACGTCGCACTTCTTGATGTGATATTCGATCCACTCGGAGTGGATGCTGATGTCGCCTTCGACGAAGTGGAAGTTCGGGTGGCTGCGCAGGCGCTCGATGGCGTCCGAACCGATGTCCAGGCCGTAGACTTCGTACTTGTCGTCACGCAGCAGGCGCTCGGACAGGTGGTTGCCGATGAAGCCGTTGACGCCCAGGATCAGTACGCGGGTACGACGTGGCTTGCGGCCCGACTCGGCGCCACGCAGGAAGGAACCGTCCACCAGGCCCAGCTCGTTGGCCAGTTGCGGGCCGCTGAGGAACAGGCCGGCGTCGTTGCGCTGACCGGCCTTGATCACCAGGGAGTCTTCACCGCAAGCGATGCGCAGCGGATCGACGCTGATCACACGGCCAGGGGCCTGGCCTTCGTTGCCCTTGACGACTTCGGCGCTCCAGACGATCAGCTTGTGCTCGCCCACGGCGCAGAAAGCACCCGGGTAAGGCTGGGTCACGGCGCGAACCAGGTTGAACAGCTCTTCGGCAGGCTTTTTCCAGACCAGCTTGCCGTCAGCCGGGGTACGGCGACCGAAGTAGGTGGCCTTGGATTCGTCCTGGGCGGTTTCGCTCAGTTTGCCGGCAGCCAGTTGTGGCAGGGCTTCACCCAGCAGGGCGGCAGCGCTGTCACGCAGCTTGGTGTGCAGGGTCAGGGCAGTGTCGGTGCGGTCGATGGCAACGCGGTTCTGCGCCAGGATGCCACCGGCATCGGCACGCTTGACCATGCGGTGCAGGGTCACGCCGGTTTCGGTTTCGCCGTTGACCAGTACCCAGTTGGCCGGTGCACGACCGCGGTAGCGTGGCAGCAGGGAACCGTGCAGGTTGAACGCGCCGTTCTTGGCGGTGGCCAGCAGCTCTTCGCTCAACAGGTTGCGGTAGTAGAACGAGAAGATGTAGTCCGGGTTCAGCTTGGCAATGCGCTCGATCCACAGAGGATGGTTGGCATCTTCCGGGGCGTGCACGGTAATGCCCTTGCGAGCACAGAGTTGCGCTACGGAACCGTAGAAGGCGTTCTCCTTCGGGTCGTCGGCATGGGTGAACACTGCGGCGATGTCGTAACCTGCGGCGAGCAGGGACTCGATGCCGGTGCAACCAATATCGTGATAGGCGAAGACGACAACTTTCGGATTCATGGTGCGACCTGATTGGAGGTAGTAGTAGAAGGGGTATCACCAGCAGCGCTGGCAGGAGAAGGCTGGCTACGCAGCACTTTCTCGATGAAGAAGCGCGGACGTGCACGCACGTCACTGTACATGCGGCCCAGGTATTCACCCAGGAGCCCCATGCCGATGAACTGACCGCCGGTAAAGACGAACAGGATAGCAAACAGCACGAACGAACCGTCACCAGCCCAGGCGGCACCGAAGATCAGGCGCAGCACCACCAGCAGGATGGCGAAGAGCGCGCCGAGACCGGCCATGGTGAAACCGATGATGCTCAACAGCCGCAGGGGCGTGGTGGTCATGCAGGTGACCAGGTCGAACATCAGGTTGATCAGGCGCATCGGGCTGTATTTCGAGTCACCGTGCTCGCGTTCGGCGTGCTGCACCAGTACTTCGGTGGTGTGCCGGGCAAAGCTGTTGGCCAGGATCGGGATAAAGGTGCTGCGCTCGCGGCAGGCCAGCATCGCGTCGACGATGGTCCGGCGATAGGCGCGCAACATGCAGCCGTAGTCGCTCATGGCGACGCCGGTGGAACGTTGCACGGCCATGTTGATCAGGCGCGACGGCCAGCGGCGCAGGGCCGAGTCCTGGCGATTGTTGCGCACCGTACCGACCACGTCGAAGCCCAGGGCAGCCTGTTCCACCAGACGCGGAATTTCTTCCGGCGGGTTCTGCAGGTCGGCGTCCAGGGTGATGACCACATCACCGGTGGATTGCTCGAAGCCGGCCATGATCGCGGCGTGCTGACCGTAGTTGCGGTTCAGGATCACGGCGATGACCGGGCTGCCTTCACGCTCGGCGGCTTCCTGAAGAATGTCGGCGGAGCGATCACGGCTGCCGTCGTCGACCAGGATGATTTCGACATCCTGGGTCAACTGCGCACAGGCCGCTTCGGTGCGGCGCAACAGTTCAGGCAGGCTCTGTTCTTCGTTATAGACCGGGATAACGATCGACACGCGCTGAATTGGATAAGGTTTCAAAGGCTTCTTTCCAGAATGGTTTCAATGGTGCGGCGATGCTTCAAGCCAGCCGATAGCATGCCGGACTCAACGCTCAGGCACAATGAACGATGCCTTTTATGCGGGCAAGCATAGAGGCATGACCGTGGGATGATACAGGGGTAATAAAAGACATGCGGCGATTAAAGCCTAAAAAAATGAAATGTCAAAGCTGCATAACAGCGTTATGTTCATGATTTTTATCAGTTCCCTGGCCCGGAGCGCGGGCAGGATTCTACGGTAAACGCCCAAATGTGAAAAGCCTATGAAGAAGAGATGAACATCCTGTTGTTTTTGCTCAATAGACAGCGGCGATTCAGGTAATCTGTGCAGCCGCGCAAAAGAGTCGCTTTCCGGTGTTTGGAGCAGGGCCCCGATGAACCAATACGCGCCGCACGACTGGCAGCCCCACGAGCGCCCCAGCCTGCCCGGATCGCCGTCGACGCCGTTGCATTCCACGCCCAAGCGCTGGGCCTATGCCATGGTCGGGCTGCTGGTGGCCTTGACCGGCGGCCTCGGCAACTCGCTGGTGATCGCCAACCTGCCGTACCTGCAAGGCGCCCTGGGCTCGACCACGGCGGAGATCGCCTGGTTGCCGGCGGCCTATGTCATGACCAATGTCTCGATGAACCTGTTGCTGGTGAAGTTCCGCCAGCAATTTGGGCTGCGGGCCTTCACCGAGGTGTTCCTGGTGCTCTATGCGCTGGTGACCTTCGGCCATCTGTTCGTCAATGACCTGAGTTCGGCGATTGCCGTGCGGGCGGCCCACGGCATGGTCGGTGCGGCCCTGAGTTCCCTGGGGCTGTATTACATGATCCAGGCTTTCCCGGCGAAGTGGCGGCTCAAGGCCCTGGTGCTGGGGCTGGGCACCTCGCAGTTGGCGCTGCCCCTGGCCCGGCTGTTTTCCGAGGACCTGCTGCAGATCGCCGAGTGGCGCGGGTTGTATCTGTTCGAACTGGGACTGGCGCTGGCGGCCCTGGGTTGCGTGTTCCTGCTCAAGCTGCCGCCGGGCGACCGCTTCAAGACCTTTGAAAAACTTGATTTCCTGACCTTCGCCATTCTCGCCACCGGTGTCGCGCTGCTGTGTGCGGTGCTCTCGCTGGGGCGGATCGACTGGTGGCTGGAGGCGCCCTGGATCGGAGTGGCCTCGGCCGCCTCGATCGTGCTGATCCTCGCGGGACTGGCCATTGAGCACAACCGCAGCAACCCGATGCTGATGACCCGCTGGCTGGGCAGCGGGGCGATGATCCGCCTGGGGCTGGCGGTGATCCTGATCCGCATGGTGCTCTCGGAGCAGTCCACCGGCGCGGTGGGTTTTCTCCAGGCCTTGAACATGGGCAGCGAGCAGATGCGCAGCCTCTACGGGGTGATGTTGCTGGGCAGCATCGCCGGATTGGCGGTCAGCGCCCTGACCATCCACCCGGATCATCTGCTCAAGCCGCTGATCATTTCCCTGGCGCTGATGGCCGTTGGTTCGTCCATGGACAGTTTCTCCAACAACCTGACACGTCCGGCCAATATGTACGCCAGTCAATTCCTGCTGGCCTTCGGCGGGACCTTTTTCCTCGGCCCGACCATGGCCCTGGGGACCCGCAACGTGGTGACCAACCCGCGCAACCTGGTGAGCTTTTCGGTGTTGTTCGGGATCTGCAACAATCTCGGCGGCTTGATCGGCTCCGCGTTGCTGGGCACTTTCCAGGTGGTGCGGGAGAAATTCCACTCCAGTAGCATCGTCGAGCACCTGACACTGATCGATCCGCAAGTGGCCGCGCGCCTGCAAAGCAGCAGTGCGGCCTATGCCGGGGTGATTTTCGATCCGTCGGCGCGGACCACCCAGGGCATGCAGGCGTTGGCCGCGTCGGCGACCCGCGAAGCGAATATCCTGGCCTATAACGATGTATTCATGCTGATCGCGGTGATCGCCGTATTGACCATGCTGTGGATTTTCGCCCGCAGCCTGTGGTTGCTCAGCATGAACAAGAAGATTGCCCGCAACGCCCCGTCTTCCACTCTCACCAGCGGTGCCCCTTCACGATGAGCGAACCTGCGACCACGACCAATGCCATTGCCGCCACCCCCGAAGGGGTCACCCCGGCCGGCGCTTCGTCCACCGAGCCGAGGTCCCTGGGGGTGCGGATCGTCTCCTCCCTGGGCTTTGCCGCGATCGCCATCACCGGCGTGCTGATCGTGCTGTATGCCTGGCAGCTGCCGCCGTTCGGCAGCGCCATCGAAAGCACCGAGAACGCCCTGGTGCGCGGACAGGTGACGCTGATCGGTCCGCAGCTCAGCGGTTATGTGTACGAAGTGCCGGTGCAGGACTTCCAGTTCGTCAAGGCCGGCGAGCTGCTGGTGCGCCTCGACGACCGCATCTATAAGCAGCGACTGGACCAGGCGCTGGCCCAACTGGACGTGCAGAAGGCCGCCCTGGCCAACAACCTGCAACAGCGCCGCAGTGCCGAGGCGACCATTGCCCAGCGCCAGGCGGCCCTCGACAACAGCCGGGCCCAGGTGCTCAAGAGCAGCGCCGACCTCAAGCGCAACGAAGCGCTGATCGCCGATGGCTCGGTGTCCCGCCGCGAGCTCGACGTGACCCGTGCCGACCATGCCCAGACGGACGCGGCGGTGGCCCAGGCGAAGGCGGCGCTGGATATTTCCCGTCAGGACCTGCAAACCGTGCTGGTCAACCGTGGCTCCCTGGAGGCGGCGGTGACCAACGCCGAGGCATCGGTGGAGCTGGCCAGGATCGATTTGTCGAATACCCGGATCACCGCCCCCCGGGACGGCCAACTGGGGCAGATTGGCGTGCGGCTGGGGGCCTATGTGAACTCCGGCGCGCAGTTGATGGCCCTGGTGCCGGATCGGCATTGGGTGATCGCCAATATGAAGGAAACCCAGATGGCGGCGGTGCGGGTGGGGCAGGCGGCGAGTTTTACCGTTGATGCCCTCAATCATCGACGCTTTACTGGCCGGGTGCAGCGCATTGCCCCGGCGACCGGCTCGGAGTTCAGCCTGTTGCAGGCCGACAACGCCACCGGCAACTTCGTCAAGATCGCCCAGCGGGTGCCGGTACGGATCATCGTCGACCCGGGGCAGGAGGAGATCGATCGGCTGCGCCCGGGGCTGTCGGTGGTGGTGAGTATCGACACCGCCAGTCAGGTCCAGCCGGTAGAACCCGACTGACAGGCCAGGGCGCTTCGCTCAGGGGCGCTGGTTATTCATTGCCTCGACCAGGGCATCGATGCGTTGCAGATGCTCGCGGTTGTCATGATCCCAGGGATGGAAGCCTGGCTTGAAGTAATCCAGCCAGGGCAGGGCGATACGCGGAAACACGCCGCGGCGACCGAACAGGTACTTGAGCATGGTCCAGCAACCTTTCAGCTGATGACCGGCCTTGCGGTCGGCGATCAGCAGGCGCACATGAAAGTCGAACACCACCAGCCAGAACATCAGCGTGGTGCTGAGCATGCTGCCGACACGGATCAGGTAGCGCCCCAGCCCCGGCTTGAGCGCGGCATTCCACACATCGAAGGCCACCGACTTGTGCTCGGTCTCCTCCAGCGCATGCCACATCCACATCTGCCGATAACCCTCGACCGAGTCGCCGAAGCGGCTCGGGTCGCGCAGCATCAGGTCGGCGAGCATCGCCGTGTAATGCTCCAGGGCAATGGTGATGCCCAGGTTGAAGGCGGGCGGAAAGTACTTTTTCTGGAAGTCGAGAATGATCCGCAAGCGTCGGTCGAGCTTGTGTGCCGGCAGGCCGGCGGCTTGCAGCATGTCGTTGTAGCGCAGGTGCTCGCGGCTGTGCATGGCTTCCTGGCCAATGAAACCCTGGATCTGGCGCTTGAGCTCGGGGTCGTGCACCCGATCCCGGTAATGACGCACGCTGTCCATGAAGAACAGTTCGCCAGAGGGAAACAGCAAGGACAGGGCATTGAAGAAATGCGTGACCCACGGCCCCTGGGCATGCCAGTCCTTGGCACGCTCGGCGGGCAGGTCGACACGAACATCACGGCGTACAGGCTGCATGACGGGTACTCCTTTCAATTGAGACCGCCGGCGTCACTGGCGTCGGGCCGGGGCTTGCGTTTGCCCGAAGGCGACATCTGACGGGTGACGAACACCACCAGGGCCTGATAGGCGCCGGGCAGCAGGCGCACCAACAGGTCCAGGGCATGGGCGTCGCGGCCGATCAGCACCCGTCGGCGGTTTTTCCGTACGCCGCGCAGGATCACCCGGGCGGCCTGGTCGGCATCGGTGATAAACAGCTTCTCGAAATCCGCCCGGGCCTGTTCCTCGTTGTCGATGAGCAGGCCCTTGACGTTGTCGCTGATCCGGCTGGAACGGGCGATATCGGTCTTTATCCCGCCAGGGTGCACGCAAGTGGCGGAGACGCCGATGTCCATCAGATCAAGCTCCTGGCGCAATGATTCGGTAAAGCCGCGCACGGCGAACTTGCTGGCGTTGTAGGCGCTCATCCCCGGTTGGGCGAACAGCCCGAACACGCTGGAGGTGTTGATGATATGGCCGTTGCCGGTCTGCCTGAGGTAAGGCAGGAAGGCCTGGGTACCATGGACCACGCCCCAGAAGTTGATTCCGACGATCCAGTCGAGGTCTTCCTGGCTCATGCCTTCGATGGTGCTCGACAGCGCCACCCCGGCATTGTTGAACACCAGGTTGACGCCGCCATGCTCGGCGGCTGTGGCCGCCGCCCAGTCGAACAGGGCCTGGCGTTCGGCGACATCGAGGACCTGGGTGGTCATGCGCAGCGGTAGCAGTGCGGCGGCCCGGGCCAGTTCCAGGGTCTGTGCCAGGCCTTGGGGATTCTTGTCCGCCAGGGCCAGATGGCAACCTTCGCGGGCCAAGGCAATGGCCAGGGCGCGGCCCATGCCGGCCCCGGCTCCGGTAATGGCGGCGACTTTGCCGTCGAAGGTTTTCATGGCCGGCCTCCGGGGGCTTGGGCTTGAGCGGGGGCCTGTTCCGGGTGGGGGGATATCCGGGCGCCGACCTTGTAGTCGCTGAGCTGGAAGTGGCGGGTGACCTGACGGAAACGCCAGGTCGAGCCGGGCCAGAGGGTGGTGTTCTTGCCGGTACGCGGGTCCAGGTACCAGCTGCGACAGCCGCCGGTTGACCAGATCGCGCGCTGGAGCTGCTGCTGGAGCCGCTCGTTGTAGCGGTTTTCCACCTCGGGCTTGATCTCCAGGGTTTCGATCCACTGGCTGCGCATTTGCTCAAGGGCCTGGAGGATGTAGGTCACCTGGGCCTCGATCATCAGGATCATCGAGTTGTGCCCCAGCCCGGTGTTCGGGCCGATGATCATGAAGAAATTCGGATAGCCCGGCAGGCAGGTGCCCAGGTAGGCGTGGGCGCCGTCGGCCCAGGCATCGAGCACATCGAGGCCGTTGCGTCCGCTGATCAGGCCGCGGGGCAGGGGCTCGGTGGCCTGGAAGCCGGTACCGAAGATCAGGCAGTCGACGGGATGGCGCACGCCGTCGGCGCTGATCACGGCATCGGCCTCGATCCGCGTGACGGCCTGGCTGACCACTTTCACGTGGCTGCGCGCCAGTGCCGGGTAGTAGTCGTTGGAAATCAGGATGCGCTTGCAACCGATGGTGTAGTCGGGCGTCAGGGTCTTGCGCAATGTCGGTGCGGCAACCTGCCGATGCAGATGGCGCACGGCAATTCTCTGTACCAGCTTCATCAGTTTCGGATAGCGGGCGAAGGCAATCACCCGGCTTTCCAGGGCCCAGTAAATGGCCGAGCGGGCCAGGCGCTGGGTAAACGGCAGGTGTCGGAACAGCCAGCGTTCGGCCGTCGACAGTTCACGGTCGGGCTTGGGCAGGATCCACGGTGGCGTGCGCTGGAACAGGCTCAGGTGCGCGACCCGCGGGGCGATCTGTGGCACGAACTGGATTGCGCTGGCCCCGGTGCCGATCACCGCGACCCGTTTGCCTTCCAGTGCATAGCCATGATCCCAGTGCTGGGAATGGAAGCTTTTGCCCTGGAAGTCCGCCAGTCCCGGAATATCCGGCAGCGCGGGGCGGGAGAGTCCGCCCATGCCGGAAATCAGCACCCGCGCCGACAGCTGGCGCCCGTTGGCAAAGCTCAGGGCCCAGCGCTGGCGGCTTTCGTCGAACACCGCGCGGCTCAGGGCCATGTCGAAATGCAGATGGGGGGTGACGCCGAAATCCTTCGCGCAACGTTCCAGATAGGCGCGGATTTCCGCCTGTGGCGCAAACTGCCGGCTCCAGTGCGGATTGGGCGCGAAAGAGAAGGAGTAGACATGCGACTGCACATCGCAGGCGCAGCCCGGATAGTGGTTGTCGCGCCAGGTACCGCCCAGGCTGTCGGCCCGTTCGGCGATGAAGAAATCGCTGATGCCGGCCTGCTTCAGGCGGATGGCCATGCACAATCCGGCAAAGCCGGCGCCGATGATCGCGATATCAACGGCTTCGCCATCTGGCGGGGGTGACGAGTACGCATTCATGGTGTGTACCTCGATTGTGGCAACGCCTGCCGGTGAGTGGCAGCGCTGGATGAACACTCAGCATTGCATAATTAAATTAAATGTTTTAAAAAATAATTTAAATAACTTACCTGAAAATATCGCCTACGCTAGTGTTCTGCCGAACCCTGGCGACTCATCCGACCGATGGGCCTGTTCATCAGGTGTAGGCGATTCTCGAGGTGGCAGCCAATCCCGGCGCCGCGCCTTGGGGCAGGGATGCGAGGGGCGAGCAATGGGATGGGGCGTTGGGGTTGCACTCTTTGCGGCGGCGAATGCCGCGCTATGGGTCATAAGCTCACGGATCAACCGGAGCATCGAAGCCGCGGTGCCGCCCGAGGGGCGTTTCATCGAGGTGGGCGGCGAGTGGATTCATTATGTGGATGAGGGCAGCGGCCCGGCCCTGGTGATGATCCATGGGCTGTCCGGCTGTGGACGCAACCTGACCTATGCCTTGTCGCCGCGTTTGCGCGAAGAGTTCCGGGTGATCAGCCTGGACCGTCCCGGCTCCGGCTACTCCTCCCGCAGGCCTGGCGCCGGGGTCGATATCCCGGCCCAGGCCGCCCTGATCGCCGAATTCATCGGCAAACTGGATCTCGACCGCCCCCTGGTACTCGGCCATTCCCTCGGCGGCGCCTTGGCGTTGTCCCTGGCGCTGAATCATCCGCAGTCGGTGTGCGGCCTGGTACTGGTGGCGCCCTTGACCCATCCCCAGCCCATCCTGCCCCCGGTGTTTCTGTCGTTGGGGGTGAGGCCGGCGTTTCTGCGACGCTGGTTTGCGCAAGTCCTGGCCGCGCCCATCGGGCTGCTCGGGCGCAAGGCCCTGATCAGGGCGGTATTCGCCCCCGAGTCGCCGCCCCATGACTTTGCCGAGCGCGGTGGTGGGTTGCTGGGCTTGCGCAGCCGCAACTTCTATTGCGCCTCCAGCGAGATCGCCACGGTGAACGACGATCTCCCGGACATGGTCAGGCGTTATCCCTCCCTCAAGCTGCCAGTGGGCCTGATCTATGGCTCCCGGGACCGCGTGCTGAGCCACCGCAAGCACGGCGAATCGATGCTCGGCAAGCTGCCAGGCCTGTGCCTGGAGATTGTCGAAGGGGCCGGGCACATGTTGCCGGTCACCGCCGTGGAGCCGGTGGTCGAGCTGGTTCGCAGCATTGCCCTGCGGGCAAAACCGCAACCCTGTCTTGCCGTGGATCTGGCGGCCCCAGTGCTGGGGACTTCCTGAGCGAGCGGTTTGCAGGTTGATCCAGCGTGACGTGACGACATTCAACATTCGATAAAAAAATAGTTGACGAGCTAACGAAATCGGGCTAAATATTTAAAAAAATGTTTTGAATGTTTTTTTTAAAAGTGCAATTGAGCGATTAAAATAATGAAAATAACGCTTTCTGACGCATTTGCTTTCTCCCTGCCTGCCCATCAGTCGGATGTGCGGTCGTGTGTCGTTGCGATCCTGCGGAGGCTACCATGAGCGCTTCCCTGGCGGCACCTGGCGTCTGGACCGATGGCAAGCGGCATCTGTGGTGGCTCGGTGCTTTACCGATGGCCACGCCACTCCTGTCCGGCCTGTTCGCCCTCACCACGGGCATCCAGTGCTTGTGGTGGAGCGGGGTGCTGGTGATCTTCGGGTTGATCCCGATGATCGACGGCCTGCTTGGTGAAGACCGCAGCAATCCACCGGAAACCGTGGTTCCGGATCTGGAGAAACAAACCTACTACCGCTGGATCATCTACACCTGCGTGGCCCTGGTCACCCTGTCGATGATCAGCACCGCCTGGCTGGCGGCGGGTGGCATCGACTGGTTGATCGGTGGCGGGCTGTTGCGGCTCGGCGAGGCGTGGTCGTTGCACGGCGGACTGGCGACCCTGCTGGCCTATATCACCGAACGCGCCCAGGTCCATGGCAGTGTCAGTGCCTTCACCTACCTGGGCATGGCGATGTCCACCGGGGCCGCCACCGGGATTGCCATCAACATTGCCCATGAGCTGGGACACAAGACCCGGCCGCTGGAGCAGTTCCTGGCGAAGTTGTCCCTGGCGCCGACCTTCTATGGGCACTTCTTCGTCGAGCACAATCGTGGTCACCACGTGCGGGTTGCCACCCCGGAAGATCCGGCCAGCTCGCGACTGGGGGAAAGTTTCTGGCAGTTCCTGCCGCGCTCGGTGTACCACAGTCTGCGTTCGGCCTGGCACCTGGAGCGCGATCGGTTGGGCAAACTCGGGCTGCCGGCCCTGCACTGGAAAAACACCGTGCTCGGCGCCTGGATGTTCAGCGTGGTGATGTGGGGAGGCCTGATCCTCTGGCTGGGCAGCGCGGTGATTCCTTTCCTGCTGATCCAGGGCATCTACGGGTTCTCGTTGCTGGAAGTGGTGAACTATGTCGAACACTATGGCCTGATGCGCCAGAAGTTGCCCAACGGCCGTTATGAGCGCTGTTCGCCACGGCACTCCTGGAACAGCAATCGGATTGTCACCAATATCTTCCTCTTTCAACTTCAGCGGCATTCCGATCACCATGCGTATCCGACGCGCAGTTATCAGGCCTTGCGCCACTTCGATGAGTCGCCACAACTGCCTTATGGTTACGCAAGCATGATTGTCTGGGCCTATGTGCCATTTCTCTGGCGAAGACTGATGGATCATCGGGTACTGGCGCACTATGAAGGAAATGTAAGACTGGCCAACTTACAGCCCTCCCGGCGTGTGGAATTATTGAAGCACTACGGCACTCGTCACACCGATTGAATAGAACAATTGAATAACATGCCCATTTTTCAAAGTGGGCATGACGGGAAGACTCACGTCGAGAGTGGCGGATGACACCCGGGCGAAAGATGAAGTTGACCCATAAAACAACAATAAAGACCAGGAAGGACGTCAACCATGCACTCAGTTCTATTAGCTGTTCGGGTACTTGTCGTACTGCTGGGGTTTTCCGCCGTGGCCCCGGCGTTTGCCGCCGCGCGGATGGAACCGGCCAATAGCGAGTTCAGCGCCAAGGGACCGATCAGTTTTGCCAAGAGCATCATCAATGCCGACTGCACCATTGAAGTCAGCGGCCGGATCAGCGCCGACGGCAGTTATGCCAGTGTCGAGAAAGTCGGTTTCGACGGTGGCCTGAAGTGTGGCCAGGTCGAAGCCACGCACCTGCCCTGGAAGCTGGTGGCCAAGGATGAGGGCAGCGGCTCGATGTCCGGCATCCAGGTCACGGTGCATGCCCCGTTTGTGGGCGGCGATTGCGGGCCGACCACGGCGAGTGGCACCTGGAACAACAGCACCGGAAAACTCCAGGCGGCCGATGTGGCGCTGGACGGCGGCTGCACCATCAAGACGGTCTCTATCCAGATGCCGGCAAACTTTCGGGTTGTGCCCTGAATGGAATAACCCGTCGTTTGGCGGGTGTTGAAAAGTGATGTAACGGATTTGAAAGTTTGGCTGGAAAAGGAAGCTCGGTCGCTGTTGCTGTCGTGGTACTCCGTGTTGTCCGTTAAAGGCCATTACCCCCGGCGAAATGAATCGCCATAACATGTGAGGAATAACAACAATGAAAGGCATCAAAACTCTCGTATCGTTCACTGCCATTGCTGTCTGCTTAGGCGCGGCATCCATGGTCAACGCGGCAACCATTACTCCGGTGAATACCACCTTCAGCGCACCTGGCACCATTACGGTGAAATCCCCGGCGTCGTTCAACCTGCCTGTGACCTGCAACATCACCTTCACCGGCAAAACCGCCGCTGACGGTTCCTCGGCGTCGATTACCGCGGCCACTGTCAGCGGTTCCAACTCCCTGTGCGGTGTGCCGGTGATGCAGAACCTGCCCTGGACGCTGACACCGACCAGCACCAGCACCGCAACGGTGGCCGGCGTCAGCTTCAGTGTTATTTCAAACTGCGGCACCGCCACGATCAACACCAACTATGGTGGCGGCGCTCTGACCGTTCCAAGCGCCCAGGCCGTGGGCAGTTGCAGTATCACCGCGCTCAACGTCGCACCTAGCCCGACCTTCGTCATCACCAACCCTTGAGGTTGGGTTGAGAACAACGTGCTGATCACTCGTTGATAAGACCGGCGCCTCCTCGGAGGCGTCTGTTGAGTGCTGGTGAGCCGGAATGACCTGTTGCGGTTGATAATAATAAGGAGTGGGGAATGAATAATAAGAAACAACAATTGCACGTGGCTATCGCACTGGCTGTTCTGGGTGGTTTGGTGACGGCGGAGCCTGTTCAGGCCGGTGGTTTTTCAACACCCACCTACGGTGCACCGGGTTGGGGGCGTGCCTTCGGTGGCGGCTCACTGTTCAAGAACGACCCCAGTGCTGCCTTCAACAACCCGGCGGCAATGGCTTTCATTGATCAGAGTGTTGGCCAGTTCACGGTCGACTATGCGCGTATCAAACTGAAGTACACGGGGACCGCCACCGACTATCAGGGTAATCCTGCCTCGGTAACCCCCGTGGATGCCAATGGCATTCCCGGCAACCCGGTGCCCCTGACCGGCGATGGTGGCCAAGGCGGTTTTACGGCCTGGGTTCCAACCGGGTTCCTGGTCGTACCGATCAACGATCGTTTTGCTTTTGGCCTGAGCCAGGTGGTTCCCCAGGGGATGCGCAGTACCTGGGACGAAGACTGGAAAGGTCGTGACTTTGCCGTGGATACCAAGATCGAGACCGTGGGGCTCACCGGCTCGCTGTCGTTCAAGGTCAACGACGCCTTTTCGTTGGGCGCCGGCGCTATCGTGCAACACACCAATGGGTTCGTCAGCCAGAACCTCAACCTGACTGGCGCGGCGGCCTTGTCCCCGGGCCTGGGGGGCATTCCGTTCCCATCGGGCGTCGGCTCGAACCTGATGCGTGTCAAGGTGGATAACACTTCGGTCGGCTGGTTTGCCGGGGTAGAGTGGAAGCCGACTGATCGTGACTCTCTGGGACTGAATTATCACGCCAAGATCAAGAACAAGCTGGAGGGTAAATACAATATCTACGCCGATGCGCTCGGTAGGCAGTACACCACCCTACCGGTGGGGCCCAACGGTCAGACGCTGGTTGGACTGGCCTATCCCGGGCTCAGCCTCAATCCGGACGGTGCCAACGCCAGTACCCAACTGGATATCCCCGCCACGGCCGGCCTGGACTGGGTACACGTCTTCAACGACCGTTTCACCCTGGGCGTCAGTGCGACCTGGACCCAGTGGTCGTCCTTCCAGGACCTGACGCTGAAATCCAATGGAAATCTCATCGTCTCCATTCCTTATAACTACAAGGACACCATGATGTACTCGGTGGGCGGTGACTATCGGTTCACTGATCGTCTGACCCTGCGCGCGGGTGTGGCATTCGACGAGACGCCGACCCGCAATTCGACCCGCGATCCGCGCATCCCGGACAACAACCGCTGGTTCACTTCCCTGGGCTTTGGTTATGAGGTCAAGGAAATACCGGGGTTGAGCGTCGACGGGGCCTATTCGCACCAGTTTGTGAAAGACGCTCCGATCAATACCCAGAACGTAGATCGCCTGGGTGGCTCGACCCTGGATGGCAAGGTGGAAGCTTCCGGCGACGTGGTCAGTCTGTCGACGACCTACAAGTTCTGATCAGAAGTCGCGGCGGTTGTGACCGGTCAAATGCTTTGAAAACGCTGCGTAACTGTAGGAGCGAGGCTTGCCCGCGAAGCTTTTGGCGTCCTTAAAGACGCCATCGCCGGCAAGCCGGCTCCTGCTCGATTGCGACGAATAACGCGCATTCAAACTCAGCTCATGCATCGAATCGGCAGACTCATGCGTTAAACTGATCAATCAGTTTCCGATGAGTAAGCCCGGTGGCCATCAACTTCGATTTGAACGACCTGCAGGCCTTCCGCGCCGTGGTCGAGCAGGGCAGTTTTCGCAAGGCGGCCCAGGCCATCAATATTTCCCAGCCGGCGTTGAGCCGACGTGTCGACAAACTCGAGGAAGCCCTTGGTGTCCGGCTGTTTGAACGCACCACCCGGCGGGTCAGCCTGACCCAGGTGGGCCGGGCGTTCGCGCCGACGGTGGAGCGCTTGCTGGACGATCTCGACCTCGCACTGCTGGGTATCACCGACGTGGCCTCGACCCGGCTCGGGCATGTCACGGTGGCGTGTGTGCCGTCGGCGGCCTACTACTTCATGCCCAAGGTGGTGGCTCACTATCACCGGCAATACCCGAAGATCAAGGTCAAGGTGCTCGACTCCAGTGCCAATGACGTGCACGCCGCGGTGCTCAGTGGCGAAGCGGATTTCGGCCTGAGTTTCACTGGCAACCTGCAAGCGGAAATCGAATTCGAGTTATTGGTCGAGGAGCGCTACGTCGTGGCCTGTCGCCGCGATCATCCATTGGCCGGCCGGGCCAGTGTGACCTGGACCGAGCTGTACCAGCAGGACTACATCAGCCTCGACAAGACCTCGGGCAATCGCTTCCTGCTCGACCAGGCGCTGGTGGGGATCGAGGCGCAGAAGCCCGGGGTGTGTGAAACCCGGCACGTCACCACCATGATTGGCCTGGTGGAGGCTGGATTGGGGATTGCGGCGGTGCCGACCATGGCGATGCCGGTGGGCGACGAGCATCCGATTCTCACCAGTGTGCCGCTGATAGAACCGGAGGTGATGCGCAAGGTCGGGCTGCTCAAGCGCCGTGGGCGGGTACTGACCCCGGCGGCGCGGGAGCTGGAGCGGCTGATTGTCGAGATGAAACTGCCGCAGGTGTAGGTGTCGGTTTGCCCGTTTCGTCAATGCGGAACGGAATCCAGCCCGGTGGCCTTCACGGTAGCCTGGGCGGCCGGAGCCGCGAGGTAGTCAAGCAAGGCCTTGGCCTGTGCGGGATGCTCGGCCCCCACCGGAATCCCGGCGGCAAACCGCGTCACCGACTGCACCGATTCGGGGATCTTGCCGACATAGGTCACCCCTGGCACCGGCAGCAGTTCGCTGACCTGCTGGAAGCCCAGTTGATACTCCCCGGTTGCTACCACCGAGGCCACCGGGATCTTCGGCACCATGGTTGCCTTGGGCTTGAGCTGCGTCTCGATGCCCAGGCGCTTGAACAGCTGATCCTGGATATACACGCCGCTGGCACTGTCGGAGTAGGCCACGGACTTGGCCTTGAGTAGCGTGTCTTTCAGTTCCGCTTCGGTGCCGATGGCCGGCCGGGTACTGCCGGCGCGTACCACCAGACCGATCCGCGAATCGGCCAACTCGACCCGTGAACCGGGCAGGACCTTGCCTTGCTTGATCAACTCGTCGAGGGCATACCCGACCATGATCACTACATCGGCCTTTTCACCGCGTTCCAGCCGGTTGGGAATGGCTTCCGGGGCCTTGCCCATGGACGGGCCGAGAATGGTGTCGAGGGTGTTGCCGCTGTCGGCGGCGAATTTCGGGCCGAGGAGCTTGTAGGCGGCGGTGAAACCGCCGGAGGTCATCACACGGATTTCCTCGGCCTGGGCCACGCTGCCCAGGACCAGGCTGCCGATCAGGGCGAGCTTGAGAAACACTGCTTTCATCGGATCTCTCTTGTTTTTGATTGAAACAGCCGGCTTACACCGCCGGCTGAAACTGCACCCTGGCCTTGCGATAAAGAAACAGCGTCGCGCACAGGGCGCAGAGCGCGGCAAAGCTCATCCAGTAGCCTGGCGCGGCCTTGTCCCCGGTGTACTGGATCAGGGCGGTGGAGATCGCCGGGGTGAACCCGCCGAATACTGCGGTCGCCAGGCTGTAAGCCAGGGAAAAACCCGCTACCCGGACTTCCGCCGGCATGATCTCGGTCAGGGCCGCGACCATCGCACCGTTGTACATCCCGTAGAGGAACGAGAACCACAGCAGCACCAGCAACATGCTGGTGAACGTCGGCGCCTGGACCAGCAGCGACAGCGCCGGATAGGCCGTGGCCAGGGTCAGGCCGGACATGGTCAGCAGTACCGGACGACGGCCGATACGGTCGGAGAGGGTACCGCCCAGGGGCAGCCAGCAGAAGTTCGAAACACCCACCAGCAGGGTCACCAACAGGCTGTCGGCGGTGCTCAGGTGCAGTACGGTCTTGCCGAAGGTCGGCGCATACACGGTGATCAGGTAGAACGCGGTGGTGGTCAGCGCGACCATCAGCATCCCGGCGACCACAATCACCCAGTTCTGCGCCAGGGTGTTGAACACCTCGCGCATGCCCGGACGGTGCTTGCGCTTGGCGAATTCCTCGGTTTCCGCCAGGTTGCGACGCAGCAGGAAGATAAACGGCACGATCATGCAGCCGACCAGGAACGGAATGCGCCAGCCCCAATCGGCGACCACGCTGGCCGACATCCACTGGTTCAACGCATAACCCAGGGCAGCGGCGATCACCACGGCAACCTGCTGGCTGCAGGACTGCCAGGCGGTGAAGAAACCCTTGCGACCCGGCGTGGCGATTTCCGACAGATAGACCGAGACGCCGCCCAGTTCGGCACCGGCGGAGAAGCCCTGGAGCAGGCGACCGATCAATACCAGGGCCGGGGCCAGCAGGCCGATGCTTTCGTAACCGGGCACGAGCACGATCAGGATGGTGCCGCTGGCCATGATCGACAGGGTGACGATCAGGCCTTTGCGCCGACCGACGTCATCGATATAGGCACCGAGGATCACCGCACCGAGCGGGCGCATCAGGAAGCCGGCACCGAACACGGCGAAGGTCATCATCAGCGAGGCGAACTCACTGCTGGCGGGGAAGAAGGCGGCGGCGATATAGGTGGCGTAGAAGCCGAACAGGAAGAAGTCGAACTGTTCGAGGAAGTTGCCCGAGGTAACGCGAAATACCGCGCCCGCCTTGGCACGGGCGGAACTGGCGGTCGGTGTTGTGGCGTGCATCGTGTAGGTCTCCAGCATTTTTATGGCCTGCATCGCAGTGCAGATTTTTATTGGCCGGGATACTGGAGCAGCGCTATAGATTTGATAAGTGCATTTTTAGAATGGATTGATGCGTACGGCGAATTAATACTGAATGTTTCCATGTGACGTGTGCTCAGCAATGTGGCGAGCGGGCTCGGCTGTGAGGTAGTCCTAGGCAAACCGCCTGACCATAAACTCGATAAAGCTGCTCAACTTCGGCGTCATCTGCTTGTCCGGCAGATAGACCAGATGCAGTGGCCGATCCAGGGTCTCATGGTCGGGCAGCAGATGGATCAGGCGCCCGTCCTTCAGGGCGTCTTCCACCAGCGTATGGGGCAGCAGGACGATGCCGATGCCTTCCAGCGCGGCATTCATCAACGCCGTGCCGTTGTTGGCCGAGAATTGCCCCTGGACCCGGACGCTTTCGCTGCTCACACCGTGGAACAACCAGTCACGTTGCGGCGTGGCCCGCAGAAACACCAGACAGTTATGCTGCACCAGATCCGCCGGCACCCGCGGCGTACCGTGGGCCTTCAGGTACGCCGGCGAGGCACAGGCGATGCGTCGGTTCTTGCTCAGCAGGCGTCCCACCAGCCCACTGCTGGGCAGCTCGCCGTAGCGAAACACCAGGTCGAAACCGTCCTCCACCAGATCCACCACCCGATCGTTGAATTTCAACTCGATGTCCACTTCCGGGTAGGCCTTGAGGTAGTCGGCTATGGCCGGGATCAACCGATCCGAGGCCAGGGTCGGCGAAGCACTGACGCGCAATCTGCCCCGGGGATGGGCGCGCTGTTCCCGGGCAATCAGTTCGGCTTGCTCGATCTGCCCGAGGATCGCCAGGCACTGGGTGTAATAGCCCTGGCCGATCTCGGTCAGGCTCTGGCGGCGGGTGGTGCGGTGGAGCAGGCGTGTGCCCAGGTGCTTCTCCAGGCCCTGGACATGGTTGCCGACCATGGTCGAGGAAACTCCGATGGACTGTGCCGCGGCGCTGAAGCTGCCGTGATCGACCACCTTGACGAAGACCTTCATGCTTGCCAGAACGTCCATTGCCAACCTTTTATTGGGAGTGATCCAAGAAAGCGCTAGTTTATCAAGTGAGGGCAGGAGATCACCATGGGCGCAGGCGCCGACTGAACCCGCGTACAGCCACGGTTCAGCCAAGCGCCGTCATCGATATTTGGCAAAAAGCTATGATCCGCTCTGTACAGCGGGTTTCGGGGGTGTGCGATCAGCGGGTTATCGGGAATTTTCAGGCCGCGTTTATCGCGTCAGGTCAGTGGCATGTTGGCGATCCTGATCTCCATTGCCCTGGCCTCGCTGGACACCGCTATCGCCAACACGGCGCTGCCGGCCATCGCCACCAGCCTGCACACCACCCCGGCCGCATCGGTGTGGATCATCAACGCCTACCAGCTGTCGGCGGTGGCGACCATCCTGGCCTTTGCCTCATTCGGCGGCGTGATCGGCCATCGCAAGATCTATCTGTTCGGCCTGGTGTTGTTCACCGTGTCGTCGGCTCTGTGTGCGATGTCGAGCACCCTGATCGAGTTGACCCTGGCCCGGGTCCTCCAGGGCGTGGGGGCGAGCGCGATCATGAGCGTCAACGCGGCGCTGATCTTCAGCCTGTTCCCCCCGGAAAAGCTCGGCAAGGGCATGGGCCTCAATGCCCTGGTGGTGGGCATGTCGTTCGCCGCCGGGCCGACCGTGGCCTCGCTGATCCTGTCCGTGGCCACCTGGCCCTGGCTGTTCGGGGTGAATATTCCGATTGGCCTGATCGCCCTGGCCATGGCCATTCCCTCGTTGCCCCATACACCGCCCAACGGCCAGCGCTTTGCCTGGCGCACGGCCGGCCTGAGTGTCGTGACCTTTGGCTCGCTGATCTATGCACTGGGGGAGGGCGCACAGTTTGCCGGTACGCTGCCGATCTGCCTGGCGCTGCTGGTCTGTGTCTGCGCCGGTAGCCTGATGCTGCGCCGCGAGGCCGGGCATCCGGCGCCGATGTTTCCGATCGATCTGCTCAAGCGCCCGATGTTTGCGCTGTCGGTCCTCACCGCCATTTGCTCTTTCGCCACCCAGGGCCTGGCCTTTGTCTCGCTGCCGTTTTTCTTCGAGACGGTATTGGGCCGTGATCCGGTGCAGACCGGTTATCTGATGACGCCCTGGTCGGTGGTGGTGGCCCTGATCGCACCTTTTGCCGGACGTCTGTCGGATCGTTACCCGCCGGGCTTGCTCGGCGGCATTGGCCTGGGTGTGCTGTCGCTGGGCATGTTGTCCCTGGCGATGTTGCCAGCGGACCCGAGCGCCCTGGAGATCGGCGTGCGCATGGTGATCTGTGGCCTGGGCTTCGGCTTCTTCCAGTCGCCGAACCAGAAGGCACTGATGACCAGCGCCCCCCGTGAGCGCAGCAGCGGCGCCAGTGGGATGATCGCCACCGCGCGCTTGCTCGGCCAGTCCACGGGGGCTGCGCTGGTGGCCCTGAGTTTCGGTTTGTCGAGCCACTCCGGACCGATCCTGGCGCTGTATATCGGTGCCGGTTTTGCCGCCGTGGCTTGCCTGGCGAGCTTCTCCCGGCTGGCGGCGCGCAACCCGGCCTGAGGCAGGCGCAACCGCCCGGCTCAGGCTGGGCGTTGCGGCTTGTCGAGCGGTTATAGACGCGCCTGCCTTGTCCCCCTTCCGCCCTCGAACACGCTGGTGGCCAGTGCCATGATTGCCGCGAGTGTTGTACTGTGCGCGCGACAACGTATGAGGGACTGTGGATGGCTGGCCGCTTGATCTATCTCATCGGGCCTTCGGGCTCGGGCAAGGACAGTTTGCTCGACGCCGCCCGCGAACCCCTGGTCGCGCGTGGCTGCCGGATTGCCCGGCGGGTCATCACCCGCTCGGCCGAGGCGCTGGGCGAGGCGGCGCAGTCGGTCAGTGCTGAGCAATTCGCGACGATGCAGGACCAGGGCGCCTTTGCCATGAGCTGGGAGGCCAACGGCCTGTGCTATGGCATCCCGCGCCTGATCGACGATTGGCTGGCCGCCGGCATGGATGTGCTGGTCAACGGCTCACGGGGTTATCTGCCCCAGGCCCGCGCGCGTTATCCGGATTTGCAGGTGATCCTGCTCACCGTCGACCAGGCGGTCTTGCGTGAGCGGCTGCTGGCGCGAGGGCGGGAGAGCTTGCCGCAGATCGAGGCGCGGCTGGCGCGCAATGCCGAATTCACTGACTCGCTGTTAGCGGCGGACGATCCATTGCTGAGCTTGCTGGATAACTCCGGGCCCCTTCGCCAAAGCCTGGAAATGTTGTTCAGACTGCTCGGAAAATAGTTGGCTTTTTACAACGGCGTGCAGGATATCTAGGACCTTTCTTATTGTTTTCCCCGTTTTTAAATAAACGGCAAATTCAAGTAATACATTGGCCTTTTTTTACCTCGTTGAATGGCGTTCGGGACTGATATTTTAATTGAAAACTCCCCGGATTTTCAAACACGAGAGGTAGGCCGATATGGGTGTGGAACAGGATAACTTTGCCGCCAGCTTGAAAGAACTTTCCCAATACAGTTTCAAGGTGGATAGCTTGATCATGGACACTGCCCTCGCATTGTCCGGGCTCGTCCCCCATGGCGCGGGGGCCACGGTGGCGCCCCTGGTGGGCTCTTACAAAATGGGGCAACCGTCTTCGGCCCTGGTGGATAATCCCTATTTCACGGTGAACGGTGTCGGGCGGCCTTCGCCCAAGACCAAACACTTGTTGCGCCATCGCAAGGTGCGTAATTACGTGCAGTCTTTTACCGGGACGGCGGCATCGCTCGGGAGCATGGCCTTGCCGGTCAACCCTTATGCGCTGATTCGCGACGGTAGTTCCGCCGGTGCTTCAATCGTGCACTTGTATCGTTTTGCCGAGATGGCCAGGAACTGTCGGCAAAGTAAAACCTTGAGCCAGTGGTTTGAACTGTTGAAACTCATGAAAAGCCACAAGTTGTTCAACCGTGGTGTCGGGTTCGGGCTGGCAGCCATTCCTGGCGGGGTATCCTTGGCCGTCAGCGTCCCGATCAAGCTCTGTCTGCTGGCTAAAAATGCCGGTGTGCTGGCCCAGGAGTCGGCGCTGTGCAAGATCATTGCGATGGAGCTGCACTGGCGCGCCTATCAGGAACAGAGCCTGTTGAAAGGCAGTGGCAGCGGACCGGCAACCGCCATCGTCCGCGAACTCATGACCCGACGTGGTGTGATGGGCGGCTTTTCGCACAACTATCAGGCATTGATCCAGGAGCCGGCCGGTTGGAATGCCTTTGCCGCCAAGATCATGGATATCTAGCCCGTCGCCGGCAGGTCGATCCGGAGCGCGTCCTGCACCAGCACTTCCCTGAAGGTCGCCACCAAGGGTCGCAGGTTGATCCGATGCCAGGCCGCCCACAAGGGCGTGGTGTAGATCATCCAGGGTAGTTCCCGCAGCACCACGCCCTGGGGTGCGTTATGTCGCAGGCTTTGCTGGATCATGGTCAAGCCCAGTCCTGCCGCCACCAGTCCCAGCGCCGTCAGCGGTTCATTGGCTTGCAGGCGGACATTGGGATTGAATCCGGCCTTGATACAGGCCTGGACGAAATCGTCCTGTTTGCCGGTGCGCTGGGGGTGCTGCACGGCAATCCATTCCTGCTCCAGAAAGTCCGTTGGATTCAACTCGCTCAATTGCGCCAACGGATGGCGTTCGGGCAGGGCCAGCAGCATGGGGTCGTTGAGCACCCGGGCGCTACTCAGGTCAGGGTCATCCGCCGCCGGAGGCTCGCTGACCAGGGCGATATCGAGACTGCGCTGGCGCAAGCCTTCCAGCTGCTGCGCCGAATTCAGGCTGTAGAGCGCGATATGCACATCCGGCCGATCGACGCGCAAGCTGCGCAGGGCCTGGGGCAACACGCCCGAATGCATGGCGTTCTCGATGTAGCCGATGCACAGGCCGCCTTCTTCGCCACGGCCCAGCCGCCGTCCAAGGGACTCCAGCCGATTGGCATGGGTCAGGAAGGCCCTGGTCTCGGCGAGAAAGGTCTGGCCGTCGGCGGTCAGGCGGATGCGTTGCAGGCTGCGCTCGAACAGGGTCAGGCCCAGGCGTTCCTCCAACTGGGCGATCTGCCGGCTCAGGGGCGATTGGGAAATATGCAGGCGCTCGGCGGCACGCCCGACGTGCTCTTCTTCGGCGACCACCACGAAATAGCGCAGTTGGCGTAAATCAATCATGTCAGACCTTCCGGGACTCAAGTTGTGCAAATTATGTCTTGGACGGTCAAAAGTCTGCAACCTAGTATTGATCCCGACAGCGAGACCCGCGTCACCCCAGTGGGTGATGCGCACTCGTCATTTTCATTCAAAGGATCATTACGATGAGCATCAGAGACAAACTGCAGGGCACCATGGGTTTCGGTACCGCCCCGTTGGGCAACATGTTCCGCGCCATTCCCGAGGAAGAGGCCATGGCCACCGTCGATGCGGTCTGGGACCAGGGCGTGCGTTACTTCGACACGGCGCCGTTCTACGGCTCGGGGCTTTCGGAAATCCGCCTGGGCGAGGCCCTGGCCAAGCACCCACGGGACCAATACGTGCTCAGCACCAAGGTCGGCCGGCTGGTGCTGGATGAAGTGGAAGACGTCACCGCCCGCGACCTGGGCGAGAAGGCCGGGGTCTTCGAGCATGGCCGTCCGAACAAGATGGTCAACGACTACTCCGCCGACGCCACGCTGCGCTCCATCGAGGGCAGCCTCGAACGCTTGAAGACCGATCGACTGGACATCGTCTGGGTGCACGACATTGCCCAGGACTTCTACGGTGACGAATGGCTGGAGTATTTCAACCAGGCACGCAAAGGCGCGTTCCGGGTACTCAGCCGCCTGCGCGAGGAGGGCGTGATCAAGGCCTGGGGGCTGGGGGTGAACAAGGTCGAGCCGTGCGAGCTGACCCTGCAACTGGACGAAGCACAGCCCGACGGCTTCCTGCTGGCCGGGCGCTACACCCTGCTGGACCATGAGCGGGCCCTGCAACGCCTGATGCCCGAGGCGCTGGCCCAGCGAGTCGATATCGTCGTCGGAGGTCCTTACAGTTCCGGTGTACTGGCCGGCGGCACGCATTTCGAATATCAACCGGCATCGTCACAAATTATGGCTAGAGTTGAACGGATAAAGACCATCGCGCAACGCTTCGGGGTGAGTCTCAAGGCGGCGGCCTTGCAGTTTTCCCTGGCCAACCCGGCCGTGGCGGCGGTGATTCCCGGCGCCAGCCGGCCAGAGCGGATCGCCGAAGATGTGGCGGCCTTGCGCGAGCAGATTCCGCCGGCGTTCTGGCAGGTGTTGCGTGACGAAGGGCTGGTAGCGGGCAATGCGCCGTTGCCGCTGGTCTGAAGCGAGAAAGGCCTTAAATGCATCAAACGGTCCGATAACGTCGCTGGCACCCGTGCTTCCAGCGCCGGGATCGGATCGGCTACCCCCACCTATCCCTGGAGATTATTCATGGCCGCAACATCCGTAACCCTCGAAATCGGTGCGCCACCGGAGCAGGTCTGGCAACTGATGGGCGGGTTCGACTCCCTGCCTGACTGGCTGCCGTTCATTCGCCAAAGCAGCCTCAGCGAAGGCGGGCGTGTGCGCAGCTTGCACACGGCGGACGGCGTGCTGATCGTTGAGCGCCTGGAAGCGTTCGACAATCGTGCCCGGCGCTACAGCTATTCCTTTATCGAGCAACCGTTCCCGGTGGCCGACTACCTGGCCACGATGCAGGTCCGCGAAGGCAACGATCCGCACACCTCGATCGTCGAGTGGGCGGGGATCTTCACCCCGACGGGCGTCAGCGAAGAGGAGGCGGTGGAGCTGTTTCACAGCATCTATGCCGACGGTCTTGCCGCCTTGAAGGCCAATTTCCCGGGCTGAACCCAAGGCTTGGCCCTGGGCTTCAGCCCACGGTAATCAGGCTGTCCCGGCAATTTAGGATCAAGCGCGCGCCGGCTTGCTCGCGGCTGTCGATGTCGAGGGTGAAGCCGTGCAGGTTGACGATGGCGGCGACAATCGACAGACCAAGGCCGAAGCCGCCATGCTGGGCGCCTTCGTCGCAGCGATAGAAGCGCTGGAACACCGCTTCGCGCTCGGACACCGGGATTCCGGGGCCGGAATCGAGGACTTCGATGCGGGTACTGCCCGCATCGTTGACCGCCATCATCACCACTTCACCGCCCGGTGGCGTGAATTTGATCGAGTTACTCAGCAGGTTGGCCAGGGCTTCGAACAACAAGGCCCGGTCGCCGGTGATCGTCGGCAGTGTCTGGGGTGCATCGAGGCGCAGGTGGATCTCCGCTTCCTCGGCCAACGGCAGGTAGAAGTCATGCAGCTCGTGCAGCAACGGCAAGGGGTCCAGCACCAGGAAACCGGAGCGCCGCTGGTGGTCTTCCAGCTCGGAGATGCGCAACAAGCCACGAAAACGCGCCATCAGGGTATCGGTCTCGGCAATCACCCCATCCAGTTGCAAGGACTCGGGCGAACCGTCGACGGTCTGTTGCTGGATCCGGTACAGCTGGGCGCGCAAACGGGTCAGCGGTGTACGCAGGTCATGGGCGATGTTGTCGCAGACGCCCTTGACCTCGTGCATCAGCTTCTCGATCCGGTCGAGCATGGCATTGACGATCGCCGCCAGCATATCCAGCTCGTCGCGGCGGTTCGACAGTGGAAGGCGATGGCCCAGGTCGCCGGCGATGATCGATTCGGCGCTGGCCTGGATCGCCCGTATCCGTCGGATCGGTCGACGGCGCAACAGGTGCCAGCCGGCAACGCCGGGCAGGATGGTCAGTGATACCGCCCAGAACAGGGCGTGGAGAATGATCCGGGTCACGCCGAACAACGAGCCGTTGTCGCGCACCAGCACCAGCCAGCGCCCGTCGTGGGTCTGGGTGGCTACCGCGTCGCAACTGTCCTGGGGCAGGTTGGGGTCGTCGGAGTCGATGCAGTTGGCCAGCTCATGGATCCGGCCGTCCATGGGCAACTCGGCCGGGATTTCCTGGATCGGCCCGCTCAGGTGCAGTTTCTGCTCGTTGAACAGACCGTAGGCGTCCACCCCGCGCATGTCGAAGGTCATGCTGGTGGTCAGCGCTTCCATCAGGGGTTGGCCCTGGAAGCGCGAAAACAGGTGCTGGCGTTGCATCAACGAGTGACGGGCCAGGGTACTCAGGTAACCGGAAACCTCGTAGTACAGCACCCCCATCAGGCTGCAGCTCCACGCCACGAACAGAAAGCTGTAGAGCGCCAGCAGCCTGCTGGTGGAGGAGCGCCAACCTCTAGAGGGGTTCGGCAATGACATAACCCGAGCCTCGCACGGTACGGATCAGCGGTGCCAGGCCCTGACTGTCGATTTTCTTGCGCAGGCGACCGATATGTACGTCGATCAGGTTGGTGCCGGGGTCGAAGTGATAACCCCAGACTTCCTCGAAAATCATCATTCGCGAGAGGATCTGCCCCGTGTTGCGCATCAGGAATTCCAGCAGCTTGTATTCGGTGGGCAGCAAGCTTAACAGCTGATCGGCCCGGGAGGCTTCGCGGGTCATCAGATTGAGCTCGAGATCGGCCACCCGCAACGAGGTTTCGAATTCCCGTGCCGGGCTCTTGCGTCGCAGCAGCACTTCGACCCGAGCAGCCATTTCGTCCGAGGCGAAGGGCTTGGTCAGGTAATCGTCGCCGCCGGCGCGCAGGCCGCGCACGCGTTCGTCGACATCGGAGAGGGCGCTGATCATCAGGATCGGCGTGGCCACCCCGATGGTCCGCAGCGTGGTGACGATGGCCAGGCCATCGAGCTCCGGCAGCATGCGATCCAGGGTAATCAGGTCATAGTCGCCGCTGACTGCGCGGACCAGGCCTTCGCGGCCATTGTCGACCCAGTCAACTTCGAGCCCGTGGCTGCTCAGTTCAGCCACGATTTCCTTGGCGGTTACAGCATCATCTTCGATGGTCAGGATGCGGGTCATGGGTTGCCTCGACGGACCTTCAAAACAAGTGGGCAAGTGTGCCAAGAAGCGCATGAAAACATTCTGAACAAATCTTCACGCGCCTTGGGCAGCCATTAACAAGGTGCCTCGGGTCTACCAGAGAGGCTGGAAACATATAGCCACACCTTGGCTGAATAAAGGCTGTCAGTAAGTTTTCTGTAGGATATTGCGAACCGTCACGGGTATTTGTTATCTGTTACCTGTAGCCGCATTCGTTCGCAGTCTTGAACGAGCGCCTCTTTTGATTCGGTACCCAGCGGTTCCGGATGTCCGGCAGTTCCCGTACAGGTTTTTTTATGCATCGCCGTAATCTTCTGAAAGCTTCCATGGCCCTGGCGGCCTACACCGGCCTGTCGGCCAGCGGTCTGTTCGCGGCCCGGGCGCTTGCCGCCACCGCGGATGGCGAGATCGAACACTTCGACTTCGAGACATTGCAGGCCCACGCGCAAAAACTCGCCGCGAAGGACTACGTCAGCACCCGCCAGGTGCTGCCGCAGTCCCTGGCAGAGATGACCCCGCAGCAGTTCAACGCCATTCAATACGATGCCCGGCACTCGTTGTGGAATGAGCTCAAGGGCCAGTTGGACATGCAGTTCTTCCATGTCGGCATGGGGTTCAAGCAACCGGTGCGCATGTACAGCGTTGACGCGCAGACGCGCCAGTCCCGCGAGGTGCATTTCCGTCCGGCGTTGTTCAACTATGCCCGCAGCGGCATCGACCCGTCGCGGCTCAAGGGCGACCTGGGGTTTTCCGGCTTCAAGCTGTTCAAGGCCCCGGAAATCGACCGGCACGACATTGTCTCGTTCCTCGGTGCCAGTTACTTCCGCGCAGTGGACAAGACCGGGCAATACGGCCTGTCGGCGCGCGGGCTGGCGATCGATACTTATGCGAAAAAACGCGAGGAGTTTCCCGACTTCACCCATTTCTGGTTCGAAACCCCGGACAAGGACAGCACCCGCTTCGTGGTCTATGCCTTGCTCGATTCGCCGAGTGCCACCGGCGCCTACCGTTTCGACATCGATTGCCAGGCCGAGCAGGTGGTGATGGCGGTCGACGCCCATATCAATGCGCGTACCGCCATCGAGCAGTTGGGCATCGCACCGATGACCAGCATGTTCAGTTGCGGCACCCATGAGCGGCGGATGTGCGACACCCTCCACCCGCAGATCCACGACTCCGACCGCCTGGCCATGTGGCGCGGCAATGGCGAGTGGATCTGCCGGCCGCTGAACAACCCGGCGACCTTGCAGTTCAATGCCTTCGCCGACAAGGACCCGAAGGGGTTCGGCCTGGTGCAGACCGACCATGAGTTCGCCAGCTACCAGGACACCGTGGACTGGTACAGCCGGCGTCCGAGCCTGTGGGTCGAACCGACCACGGCCTGGGGCGAGGGCTCCGTCGACCTGCTGGAGATCCCCACCACGGGCGAGACCCTGGACAATATCGTGGCGTTCTGGACGCCCAAGGAACCGGTGGCGGCGGGCGCTTCGCTGAATTACGGCTACAAGCTCTACTGGAGCGCGATGCCGCCGGTAGGCACGCCGTTGGCTCGGGTGCACGCGACCCGTTCGGGCATGGGTGGGTTTGTCGAAGGCTGGGCACCGGGGGAGCATTACCCCGGGGTCTGGGCCCGGCGCTTTGCCGTGGACTTTACCGGCGGAGGGTTGGAGCGTCTGTCCCTGGAGGCCGAGATCGAGCCGGTGGTGACGACGTCCCGCGGTCAGGTGAAGGATATCGATGTCCTCAAACTGGACGAAATCAATGGCTACCGGGTGACGTTCGACTGGTACCCGAGCGACGATCAGGTCGACCCGGTGGAACTGCGCCTGTTTATTCGCACCCATGACCGGACCTTGAGCGAAACCTGGTTGTACCAGTACTTCCCGCCGGCTGCGGACAAGCGGCGCTATACCTGAAAACCGATCCCCCTGTCCGACAGGGGGATCTTGCCCGCGGTCAGTTGACGTTCGGCACCAGCACCGGATCCGCCCGGTACAGCTGCGGCTCCATGCGCTTGAGGTTTTCCACCTTCGGCAAATCGTTGACGGCGATATACGGCGCGGTCGGGTGCAGCGTCAGGTAGTTCTGGTGGTAACCCTCGGCCGGATAGAAGACCTTGCCGTCCTCGATCCGGGTGACGATCGCCGCCGGAAACGCCTTGGCGGCATCGAGCTGGGCGATATAGGCCTTGGCGATGGTTTCCTGCTCGGCATTCATCGGGAAAATCGCCGAACGGTACTGCGTGCCACTGTCCGGCCCCTGACGGTTAAGCTCCGTCGGGTTATGGGCCACCGAGAAAAACACCTGCAACAACTGCCCATAACTGACCTTGCTCGGGTCATAGGTCACCTGCACCGACTCGGCATGTCCGGTCGAACCTTCGCCTACCGATTCGTATTGGGCGGTATTTGCCGCGCCGCCGGTATAACCCGACACCGCGTTCTCGACTCCGCGCACATGCTGGAATACCCCCTGGACGCCCCAGAAACAGCCACCGGCGAATACCGCCGTGGCCTTGCCGCTGGCGCCGGCCGCCTGGTCCAGCGCTGGCGGGGCGATCTGTACCGCATCTTCCGCCGACCAGGCCAGGCGCTGGAACATCAGCACCGACAGGGACAGGGTGGCGATCCCGGCGAGTATCAACAGCGGCGACCGGGGTTTTTGTTGCATCACTGGCGTTTTCATCGTGTTCATCCTCTTGGCGATCAACCGAAGGTAAAGGCGTAGGCTTGTACGCCGGGATCGAGAAATTCGATGGAGAAGGTGTGCTCGCCGATGTCCCCGGCCTGGCGGACCAGCTGGTACAGGCGCTGCTCGGTCACCGTGCCTTCGCCGTTGGCGTCGGTATCGGTGCCGTGGTTGGCGCCGGGCATGGCACCGTCAATACGTACCTTGAAGCGCACCGGCTTGCCGTCCGCGCCCGGGCCCAGCACCAGGTGCAGGTCACGGGCATGGAAGCGGTAGACCACCTGGCCCGGGGCCTGGTTGAGGGTCACCTGTTCGGCATGGGCGGTCCATTGGCCGTCCAGGCCCCACTGGTTCAAGGCCGGCTGTTTTGGCGCCGCGTAGTTTTTCGATTTGTCCGCCACCTGGTCGCCCGGCGAGGCGAAATTCTCGGCACGGTCATAACCCAGGTAGGTTTCCGGCGATTTCACTTCAGCTTCGTCGGCGGCCTGCATCACGCCCTGGGCCTGGGTGCTGACCATGCCGCCGGAGACGTTCTGCTGGCCGGCTTCTTTCAGCAACTGCTGGATCACCTGCTCGGAACCTTCGTAGTCGCCTTCACCGAAGTGGTGATAACGCACACGGCCCTGGGCATCGACGAAGTAGTGGGCTGGCCAGTACTGGTTATTGAAGCCGCGCCAGATCGCATAGTTGTTGTCGATGGCCACCGGGTAATGAATGCCCAGCTTGGTCACGGCCTGACGGACGTTGTCGATATCGCGTTCGAAGGCGAACTCCGGCGCATGCACGCCGATCACCACCAGGCCCTGGTCGTGGTACTTCTGCGCCCAGGCATTGACGTAAGGCAGGCTGCGCAGGCAGTTGATGCAGGAGTAGGTCCAGAAGTCGATCAGCACCACCTTACCCTTGAGTTCGGCGGCGCTCAGCGGCGCCGAGTTGAGCCACTGCACGGCACCCGACAGATCCGGCAGGGGGCCTTCCACCGGCAGCGCACGTTCCGCACCACCGGTCTTGGCCGCCATCGCCATCATGCTGCCGGAGGGTTGGCCGGCGTCATTGTTGACCGCCGCCATCATGGCACCGCCCTGTTCCGGGGCTTTCTTCGGCGTCAGGTTGTCGAGCAGCTTCTGTTCGAGGCCCGAGGTGGCGACCGTGGACACCCGGGTCAGGATGCCGGTGTCCAGGCCCAGGGCGATGGCAACCACGCCGATCAGCATGGCCGCACCCAAGCCGCGACGCAGCCATTGGCCGGTGCCGAGGTTGCGCTTCATCGCGCTGAACAGCTTGCCACCGATCAGCAGCGCGCCGGCCAGGGAGGTCGCGGCACCGGCGGCGTAGGCCAGCAGCAACAGCGTGGTGCCGATGTTCGCGCCTTGCAGGGCGGCACCGGTGAGGATCAGACCGAGGATCGGCCCGGCGCAGGGCGCCCACAACAGGCCAGTGGCGACGCCCAGTACAAAGGACGAGCGGGCGCTGGGTGAGCCATCATGGCTTTGCGCCGAGCGCGACAGCCGGTCACCGGCGGCCACCAAGGGTTGGGTCAGGCGCTCGGCCAGATGCGGGAACAGCAGGGTAATGGCAAAAAATGCCATCAGCGCCATGGCCAGCCAACGGCCGTACTGGTTGGCCTGCACCACCCAGCCACCGCCGACCGCCGCCAGGGTGGCCACCAGGGCGAAGGTCAGGGCCATGCCGCAGAGCAAGGGCAGGCCGCTGCGCCGGAACGGCTCGCCGGAACGGGCGAAGACGAACGGCAGCACCGGCAGGATGCAGGGACTGAGGATGGTCAGAAGACCGCCGAGGTAGGCCAGGATAAGCAGGAACATGATGGAATCCTTGTCGAAACGTGGGAATCAGGCCGCGCCGGGGGCGAAGGTCATGGCGACACCGTTCATGCAGTAACGCAGGCCGGTGGGCTGCGGTCCGTCGGGGAACACATGGCCCAGGTGGCCGCCGCAACGGTGGCAATGCACTTCGGTCCGGGAGACGCCGAAGGAGGTGTCGCGGCGGGTGGCCACGGCGCTTTCCAATGGTGCGGTGAAGCTCGGCCAGCCGGTGCGGCTGTCATATTTGGCGGCCGACGAAAACAGCGCCAGGCTGCAACCGGCACAGGCGAACACGCCGTCACGGTGCTCGTCGTTGAGGGGGCTGGTGTAGGGGCGTTCGGTGCCTTCGTGGCGCAGCACTTCGTACTGCTCGTCGCTGAGCATCGATTTCCATTCGGCGTCGGTGTGGCTGACTTCGAAGGTTTCGCCGCTCTCGGCCGAACGGCTGCCGCTGCCGAAGGTGGCGCCGACGGCGCGCCAGTCGAACAGGCCGGCGGCGAGCAGGGTGGCGGCACTGGAAACAAGAAAGCGTCTTCTGGAGGACATGGCGTCGCGTCCACGGTGATTGATCAGGCTTTCATTGTTGGACGGCGAGGGTCGCCAAATCCTCCCGTAAACTTAACTTATTTGTGAACATTGCTAAGTGGCGATCCGGCACAATGATCCAGGCGTCGCTCCCGGCGATTACCAGCACGAAGGCTTCTCATGGATTCACCCAAACGCATTCTGATCGTCGAAGATGACCTGCACCTGGCGGGCTTGCTGAGCCTGCACCTGCGGGACGAGGGTTATGACGTCACCCACTGCGCTGACGGCAACCTGGGCCTGGCGCAATTGAGCAAGGGCTCCTGGGATGCGCTGATCCTCGACCTGATGCTGCCGGGCGTCGATGGCCTGGAGATCTGCCGGCAGGCGCGGGCCATGGCGCGCTACACGCCGATCATCATCACCAGCGCCCGTTCCAGCGAGATGCACCGGGTGCTCGGGCTGGAACTGGGTGCCGACGATTACCTGGCCAAGCCGTTCTCGATGCTGGAACTGGCGGCGCGGGTCAAGGCCTTGCTACGGCGGGTCGATGCCCTGGCCAAGAGCCTGAAAATCGAGGCGGGGACCCTGGAGCAGGGCGGCCTGAGCCTCGATCCGCTGACCCGTGAAGCCCAGGTCGACGGCAAGCTGCTGGACCTGACGCCACGGGAGTTCGACCTGCTGCATTTCTTCATGAAAAACCCCGGTACCGTGTATTCACGCATGGACCTGCTGAACCACGTCTGGGGCTACCAGCACGACGGCTATGAGCACACGGTCAACACCCATATCAATCGCCTGCGGGCCAAGATCGAAGTCGACCCGGCGCAACCCGAGCGGATTCTCACGGTCTGGGGCCGCGGCTATCGTTTCTCGCCGGTGAGTCGCCCGTCATGAACCTGACCCTGTCCCAGCGTCTGTCCCTGGCCTTTTCCATCCTGCTGCTGGCCTGTTGCGGGGCCTCGGTGTGGCTGCAGGTGCGGGCCAGCGACATGCATGAAAAGGAAGTGGTCCAGGGCCTGTCCCGGGATCTGGCCCAGAGCATTGCCCTGGACAACCGGCTGGTGGGCACCGAAGGCCTGACCATGGAGGGCGTCCGTGCGCTGTTCGGCCAGTTGATGAACGTCAACCCGAGCGTGGAAGTCTATCTGCTCTCACCCAGCGGCAAGATCACCGGTGATGCCGCGCCGCAAGGCCACCTGCACCGCGATCACGTCGACCTGGCGCCGATCCGCCGGCTGCTCGATGGCCAGCCGTTGCCGATCCTCGGTGACGACCCGCGCAGCGACGACGGGCGCAAGGTCTTCAGCGCCGCCGCGCTGCGTGGTGGCGGCAAGGAGCTGGGTTATCTGTACGTGGTCCTCCAGGGCGAAGAACATGATCGGCTGGCGGCCCAGGTCTCGGCCAGTTCGGTGCTGCGCACCACCTTGTGGGCCATGAGCCTGGTGGCCCTGCTGGGGCTGATCGCCGGCCTGATCGCCTTTCGCCTGATTACCCGCCCGCTGCGCCGCCTGACCGAGACCATGCGCGATTTCGATACCGACGCCGCGCCGGCGCAGTTGCCGGTGTTGTCGCGGGCCGGGGCCGGGCGTCGCGATGAAATCGAAGTGCTGGAAGCCAGTTTTGCGCAGATGGCCACGCGCATCGGCGAACAGTGGCGCAGCCTGACCCAGCTCGATCAGGACCGCCGCGAACTGGTGGCGAATATTTCCCATGATTTGCGCACCCCCCTGGCGTCGTTGCACGGTTATCTGGAGACGCTGTCCCTCAAGGACGCGGTGCTGGCGCCGGACGAGCGCCGACGTTACCTGGGGATCGCCCTGGCCCAGAGCAGCAAGGTCGGGCAACTGGCCCAGGCGCTGTTCGAACTGGCGCGCCTGGAGCATGGCGCGGTGCGGCTGCAGGTCGAGGATTTCTCCCTCAGCGACCTGATCCAGGACGTGTTCCAGAAGTTCGAACTGATGGCCGAGACGCGCCAGTCGAAGCTGCTGGCGGCCTTGCCCCGTGGGGCGTCGATGGTCAGCGCGGACCTGGGGATGATCGAGCGGGTCCTGACCAACCTGATCGACAATGCCCTGCGCCATACCCCCGAAGGCGGGACCATCGAGGTGGCGTTGGCCCATGGGCGCGGCAAGCTCCAGGTCACGGTCAGCGACACCGGGCCGGGGATTGCCCCGACCTTGCTGGAAAACCTGTTCCGCCGGCCGTTCAACCAGGACGGCGACCGGCGTTCCGGCGGCTTGGGGTTGCTGATTGTGCGGCGCATCCTGCAATTGCACGACAGCCAGATTCGCCTGTTGTCGATTCCCGGCAAGGGCGCGGTGTTTTATTTCGAGCTGACGGCGGTGGGCTGATCTTCAGGCCTCGGTCAACAGGAAGTCCCTGGCCGCCGTCAGGAATTCATCCGATAGCGCCTGGCCCCGGGTCGAGCGGGCCAGGGTCAGGGCGCCGACCAGCAGCGCCTGCTGGACCAGGGCTTTTTGCCGGACCTGCGGATCGTCGGCACCCAGCAGTGAGCCGTAGGTGTCGAGCAGTGTCTCCAGGCCCTTGACGTAGTTGCGATGCAGCGCGCTCTCGGGGTCCTCATGGGCCAGGTCGCCGCAGAACGCCGCCACCGGGCAGCCTTCGCCCGGCGTGTCGCGATGTTCCGTGCTGAGGTAGTGTTCGACGATGGACTGGCGTGCCGCTTCGCCGTGACCCAGGGTCTCGGCCCTCTGCCGCCAGCGCTCGGCCGACTGCTTGAAACTGCGGCTGCAGGCTTCGGCCGCCAGGGCTTCCTTGGACTCGAAATGCCCATAGAAACCGCCATGGGTCAGGCCCGCGGCGCCCATTACCTCGACCAGGCTGAGGCCTTTCAGTCCACGCTCACGGAACAGCCGGGCAGCGGCGTCGGTGATGCTTTCGCGGTTGAGTTCGGCCTGTTTGCGCGAGACGCGGGGCATGATGGGCTCCTGAAGGGATACGGTGATTGGTGTAGCATCCTTCAGGTTATAGATTGTTGTAAACATCTATCTGTTCTTTCCTGCACCTCGGATGACTTCCCCCAGGCGGGCATTCATTGGGTTTCCAGGAGGGCACCTGCTGTTTGTATGGTACGCGTGCGCGGCATGATGATATTCAGTTCTTCCCCAAGAAAGCTTTGCAACGCCTGCACCGCTGCTGCCTGGACCGCCGGTACCCGGCGGACATAGAGGGCGAAGTCGACGATGGGCGGCGCCGGCAGGCCATCGGCCGGGCCCAGCACGCGCATGCTTTCGTTGCGGATATTGCCTTCCAGCAACACCGTGATGCCCAGGCCTGCCTCGACCGCCGACTGCACCGCCGGCAGACTGGTGCTGCTGCAGACCACGCGCCAGGGGATGTTCGCCCGCTTGAGGATTTTCACCACCTGGCCATGCCACAGGCAGCCACCGCCAAAGGTCACCAGGGGCAGGCTCTGGGCGCCCAGGTCGGCGGGTAGGGTCAGGCCGCGGGCGCCGACCCAGAACAGCGACTGGGTCCAGCAGGCCTGGGGTTGGGCATTGATCGCCGAGGCGTCGCCGATGATCACATCCAGGGTGCCGTCCGCGAGCTTGGCGGACATGGCCACGCTACTGTCGATCACGATCTCCAGGGAAATATGCGGATAGGCCGCGGAAAAGCGCCGCAGCGCCCGGGGCAGGCTGCCCACCGCGATGTCCTCGAGCAACCCCAGGCGCACGGTGCCGGCGATCTGGCTGGCGGACAAGGCGCGTCGGGCATCGGTCCCGGCGCCAAGGATACTGTGGGCGTAAGGCAGCAGCAGGTGGCCGGCTTCGGTCAGGCGCAAGCCCCGTGGCGAGCGGTCGAAGAGACGGCGTTCAAGGTCTTCTTCCAGGCGCCGCAATTGCATGCTGACCGCGGCCTGGGTCCGTGCCAGGCGTTGAGCGGCAGTACCCACCGCACCGGTTTCGGCGACGGTGACGAAGGTTCGCAACAGACTGCTGTCGAGATCGCGCATTATCAATATTCGTGAAGTCAGGATAAGAAATATCAGCTTATTTGAAGTCTGCGTGACTGGCTAGGATGGCTCGACATTCACAGGAGACTTCAGCATGCAGGAAAATGCCACCGGCCTACCGCTCTCCGATACCGGCAGGGCACATCGCAGCACACTGTTGTGGGCGGCCATGCTCTGCGTGCTGTCCATGCTTTTTGTCCAGTTCGGCGCAGCGCTGTCAACGCCGACCATGGAGACTTACGGCACGTTCAGCACCACCTGGCTGCGTTTGTGCTGGGCGGCGGCGATTCTTGCGTTGCTGGTGCGGCCACGGTTGCACAGGTTTTCGCTGTCACGCTGGCTGGCCGCCGGGAGTCTTGGCCTGGCGATGGCCGTGATGACCACCTGCTTTTTCGCGGCGATCCAGCGTATTCCACTGGGGCTGGCGATCGCCATCGAGTTTCTCGGTCCATTGCTGGTGGCCAGCCTTGGGGTGCGCAGCTGGCGGGCGTTGATCTGGCCGTTGCTGGCGGTGACCGGGGTGTTGCTGTTGGCGCGCAACGAAGGGGGCTGGATCGGTGAACCGCTGGGGGTGTTGCTGGCGTTTGGTTCGGCGGCGGGCTGGGCCGCTTATATCCTGATGATGAAAAAGGTCGGGCGACTGTTCCAGGGCTTTGAAGGATTGTCGGTATCGTTGTTGGCCGCGGCCCTGATTGCCACGCCCCTGGGACTTTGGCAGAGCGGCGGCCACCCGCCGTTGTTACAGATCGCCAGTTGCGCGGGATTGGCCCTGTTCGTGCCGCTGCTGCCTTATGGCCTGGAGATGGTTGCCTTGCGGCGGATGCCGGCGTCTTCGTTCGGCATCCTGATGAGCGCCGAACCGGCCGTGGGCGCCCTGGCCGGTTATGTGGTACTGGCCCAGCCGATGATCCCGATGCAGTTTGTCGGCACCGCCCTGGTGATCAGTGCCAGCCTCGGCGTGCTGGCGTTGCCCTGACTGTCGCGGGTTCACGAGAGCACGAGGGGCTCCGGCGTTTTCGGGGCCACGGGCAGCAGTGGATACTCCCGGTCGGTCGCTTGCGCCACGGCATAGCCGTGCCGGGCGATCCGTTCGAAGACCTCGGGCTTGAGGCGATTCAGGGTGGTGGGGAAACCGGCGGCAAAGGCCGCATCGCTGCCTTTGACCGGTTCGATCAGGGAACTGGCGATACTCAGGTAGCCGCCACGCCCCGGGGCTTTCTTCAGGTATTCGACAAAGGTCCGGCTGCGCAATGCCCGGGTCTGGTCGGACATGATGTCGGCCAGGCGCTTGAGTCGCCAGGGACTCAGCACCCCGGCGTCAAACCCCGGCTTTAGCGGTGCACCCGCGTCCGAGACAATGATCGGATACTCGTAGCGCTTGGTCTGTCCGGTCGCCGCGTCGAAAAAAGGTTCCAGGCCGAGGTTGTCGTAGACGCCGCCATCGTAGAGCCGCAGCTTCTTGAACGGCAGGCGCGCTTCGACGGCGCTGTTCAGTGGAGCTTCCCACTCGCGCTGCATCCATTTGAAACGGCGGGTCTTGAGGGACAACGGACCGATACCGCCTGGGAATGCCGCCGACACCGCCAGGGCCTGGGCCAGAGGGAAACCGGTGGTGGCGGCGTAACCGATGGAGTAGTCGCCCATATTGTCGCGCTTGAAGCGAAAGCGCTTGCCGTTTTCCGCCGTGGTGCCGTTGATCGACCAGTCGGGTGTGGCGGCGATCTCCGGCAGCAGGGCGGTCACCCCCCATTCCTTTTGCAGGGCCAGGGCCAGCAGGTTCGCCCGGGACAGCAGGAAGCGCCAGTTCAGCGGGTTGAGCAGTTGGCGCAAGGCACTCCAGAGCAGGCTGCGCGAGCACAGCTTGGCTTGCAGGGCGGGATAGATACGCTGCAGGAAGGTCGCGGAGTCGGGCCATTCGCCGTGGTTTTCGTGGAACATCAGGCCCACCAGCAAGCTGCCGCCGGACACCGTGGAAATCTGCGTGACCCGTTCCAGGGCCTGTTGTTCGGCGAGGTATTTGAGCATGCCGAGGTGAAATGTCATCGCTCGGACGCCGCCGCCGGAGAGCGCAAGGGCAAAATCTGAACGCTGGCCAATCGAGACTGCAGGAGACTCCATGTTTCCTCTCTGGTGGGAATTGTCGTACGCAATGGTTTTTCGATGTTAGTGCGTTCTAGGAGCGCGGCATAGAGCCCCGACGCCATATCAGTCAGGTAAGCAGTGTGGGCTTGTGGAGCTTGGCTGGTCAGCGAATCTTTTAGCGATCTTGAGGGCCTATTCGCGGGCAAGCCCTGCTCCTACAGATATATGTCGTACACAGGATTTGTATTCGACGCTGAACTGTAGGAGCAGGGCTTGTCGGATCGCCGCACCGCCGCACCGCCGCGAAGCTTCTAGCGGCTGGCGAATGATCTATGCCTTGTCGGAGTGGGATTGGCAGCAGCTGTGTGCCGGTGCGGTGGCATAACGATCATGGTGCCGGACCCAATCCATGGTCCCGCTTTCGTTGCGGCCCTTGGGCATCAGGTCGAGGAAATGATAGGTGCCCACCAGCATGTCCAGGCCCCTGGCATAGGTGGAGTAGGTGTGGAAGATCTCTCCCTCGGCGTTGCGATAGAACACGCTGAGCCCCGGCAGTTCTTCCGAGGCGCTGTCGAGGGGTTGGTAGTTGTACTCGGCCTTGCCGGCACGTCGCTCCTCGGGCGAGGCGCTGACATGGAAGTCCGCGTTGAAGTCGCTACCCGCCGATGAGAACCAGGGGAAATACCAGCCCATGCGTTGCTTGAACGCCTGGAACTGCGCCCAGGGGGCGTGGGAGACCGCGACGAACGACACGTCATGGTGAGCCAGGTGCAGGTTTGCGCCGTCGAAGTGGTCCGCGAGGAAGGAACAGCCCGGACAGCCTTCCTGCCAGCCGTTACCGAACATGAAGTGATAGACGATCAGCTGGCTGTTGTCGCCGAACAGGTCGGCCAGGTGCTTTTGCCTGTGGGGCCCTTCGAAGCGATAGTCCTTGTCGACCTTGACCCAGGGCAGGGCACGCCGCTCGGCACTGAGCTGGTCGCGTTGCCGGGTGAAGGCCTTTTCGTGAACCAGATGTTGTCGGCGCGCGGCCAGCCACTGCTCGCGCGAAACCACGGGATGTTGTTCAACGTGCTCATTCATGTCGATGACTCCTCCGGGTCAGGGCCGCCGGACGGGTTTGCCGGGGCGCGAAAGATCTACTTCTATGCTTAGGCTTAGTCGAATGAGGGGTGGCGATATCGACCGCCGATCTTCTGCGCGCTCGGAAACGGACCAACGGCGATCAGGGAAAAAGATCTCGCGTGTTGTCGATTTCGCGCTCGCCCGTTCGATTAGTCGACACAGCCGCCTGCCGGCTTGTCGATTTTGTCTACCACCACCCTCAGGAGAAACGACCATGCGATTTATGGTGATCGTCAAAGCCAGCCCGGAATCGGAAGCCGGTGAAATGCCCAGTAACGAATTGCTGGCGGCCATGGGCGCCTATAACGAAGAGCTGGCCAAGGCCGGTGTAATCCTGGCCGCCGAGGGGCTGCATCCGAGTTCCCGGGGTGTCCGCGTGCAGTTCAGCGGCAAACAGCGGACCGTGATCGACGGACCCTTCATGGAGACCAAGGAACTGATCGCCGGTTTCTGGATCTTCAATGTGCAATCGCTGCAAGAAGCCATCGACTGGGTCAAGCGTTGCCCGAACCCGATGGTCAGCGACTCTGAAATCGAAATCCGCCAGGTCTTCGAGGCCGAAGACTTTGGCGAGAACTTCACTCCCGAGTTGCGCGAGCAGGAAGAACACCTGCGCGCGAAGATGTCCGGCCAATCCTGAAAACCTGCCAGAACGGAGTTTTATCATGAGCCTGAAAATCATTCCTTACCTGACCTTCAACGGTAACTGCAAGGAAGCCTTTGCCTTGTACAAGCAGGTGCTCGGTGGCGAGTTGTTCTCCCTGTCGTTCGCCGATGCGCCGGAAGAGGCCTGCGTACCCAAGGATTCACCGAACAAGGACAAGATCCTGCACACCCGCCTGACGGTGGGGGATTTCAGCCTGATGGCGTCCGATTGTCCGCCGCATCAGCCGTTCAGCAAGATGCAGGGCATTTCGGTGTCGCTCAATGTCGACCGCGTTGACGAGGCCAAGCGACTGTTCGCTGGCCTTAGCAATGGCGGCAACATTCATATGGCTCCGGCCAAGACCTTCTGGGCCGAGTACTTCGCGATGTTCGAAGACCGTTTTGGCGTGAGCTGGATGATCAATTGCGAGACGGGCCACTAAGCCCTGAGATAAACCCGCTCCCGCAGCCAGGCGGTCATCTGCGGGAGCGAGCTGGCTCGTGAGGGAAGGGCATTGGCGACATCTGCCGTTCAGGCAATTGTCGTGCAGGAGTGAGACACTGTGCCCGTTCGGTTCATGAGCGTGAAACAGCAATGACGATTTCAGACAGTACCGCGCCGCAAGCGGGAACCTGCGTGGCCTTCGACTTTGACGGAACCATTACCACCACCGACAGCCTGCGGGATTTCGTGCGTTACCAGGTTGGTAATCGGCGCTTCCTGATCGGTGGCCTGCTGGTCTTGCCCTGGCTGGTGGGCATGTATACGGGGCTGTGCAAGCGGGCCGAGGCCAAGGCGCGGTTCCTGGCGCTCACCCTGCGCGGCAGGAGTCAGGTCGAATTGGAAGAGGCGGCGGCGCGCTACGTCGCCGAGCGCCTGCCGATGCTGATCCGTCCGGAAATGCTCGAACGGATCGAAGAGCACAAACGCCTGGGGCACCGCCTGGTGCTGGTCAGCGCATCCCCCACGCTCTACCTCGGACACTGGGCCCAATCAGCCGGTTTTGCGGCAGTACTGGCCACGCAACTGGAGTTTCGCGACGGACGTTTTACCGGACGCCTGGCGTCGCCCAACTGCTGGGGACCGGAAAAGGTCCGGCAGTTGCAGCACTGGCTGGGCGATGCGCGCGGGCGGGTACTGTTTGCCTATGGCGACAGTCGCGGCGACCAGGAAATGCTGGCGTTTGCCGAACACGGCTGGTTGCGCGGACTGGGCGCCTTGCCTTCACTCGATGCCTGGCCGGATGGGTTGCACCACGGCTGAAGGTTGGTCGCGCTCAAGCAGGCGGCGCTCTTGCAAGACATTGATCAGGGCAACACGGGCGGACGGGTCCAACTGATGTTCCCGTTCCTTGAGTTCCAGCAGGATGGGGCTGGACCAACTGCGATAGGCACGTTCTGCAAGACGAACTGCGGTCATTTCTCTCTCCTTGTTCAAAAGCCCGCTGAATAGTCGGGCGACTCCATGAGCCAAAAATCCTAGCCGAGAAACCAGCGGTCCGCTACCGCACCCGCCGTACGGTTGTCTGTTGACTTCGGTCAAGGTGTCGCTGGCGTGGCGCTTTACTGTAGCGGCTCCGGTCGGGCCATGGATTGCTCGTTGCAGCAGGGGCCCGGCGTATTGCTCAAGGAGGAGTTCCGTCATGCGCTCATTGAAAATCATTCTGCTGGCATCGGCATTCAACGGCTTGACCCAGCGCGCCTGGTTGGAGCTGCGCGAAGCAGGGCATGTGCCAAGTGTGGTGCTGTTCAGCGACGAAGACGCGGTCTGCCAACAGATTGAAAACAGCCAGGCCGCCCTGGTGATCTGCCCCTTCCTCAAGGACCGCGTGCCGGCCCGGTTGTGGCAGGACCCGCAGCGCCCGGTGGTGATCATTCATCCGGGGATTGTCGGTGATCGCGGCGCCAGTGCGCTGGACTGGGCGATCACCCGGCAGGTGTCCAACTGGGGCGTGACCGCCTTGCAGGCCGCCGAGGAAATGGACAGCGGGGCGATCTGGGCCACCTGCGAATTCGAGATGCCGGCGGGCATGCGCAAGTCCGAACTCTACAACGGCCCGGTGGCCGACGCGGCCATGACCTGCATCCATGAGGTGGTGGCCCGGTTCGGCAGCGACTTCGTGCCCCAACCCCTGGATTACCGTTTGCCGCAGGTGCGCGGTCGTCTGCAACCGAACATGAAGCAGAGCGATCGCGCCTTCAGTTGGCAGGATGACGCCGAACTGATCCAGCGCCGCATCGACGCCGCCGATGGCCAGCCCGGTGTGCTCGCCGAGCTGCTGGGCGAATCCTACTATCTCCATGACGCCCACCTCGACAGCCGTCGCGGCACGCCGGGCCAACTGCTGGCCGTGCATGACGATGCGGTGCTGGTGGCGACCGGGGATCGCAGCCTGTGGATCGGCTCGTTGCGGCGCAAACCCCGGCCGGGGGAGGAGACTTTCAAGCGCCCGGCGCGGCATGTGCTGGCCGGTCGGCTCGACAAGGTGCCGACCTTGAACTGGTCCGTCGCCAGCCACCCGTATTGCAAGGAGTCCTACCAGCCGATTCGTTACCGTGAACTGGGCGGTGTGGGCGAGCTGACCTTCGAGTTCTACAACGGCGCCATGAGCACCGAGCAATGCCGGCGGCTGGTCAGCGCCCTGCGCTGGGCCAAGGCCCAGGACACCGAGGTGCTGCTGTTCCGCGCTGGGCGCGGGAGTTTTTCCAATGGCGTGCACCTCAACGTGATCCAGGCGGCGGCGGTGCCCGGGCTTGAGGCCTGGGCCAATATTCGCGCGATCAACGATGTCTGCCGTGAGCTGCTGACCGCCCGGCAACTGGTGGTCAGCGGCCTGACCGGCAGTGCCGGGGCCGGTGGGGTGATGCTGGCCCTGGCCGCCGACGGGGTGTTCGCCCGCAGCGGCGTGGTGCTCAATCCTCACTACAAGAGCATGGGCCTCTATGGCTCCGAATACTGGACCTACAGCCTGCCCCGTGCGGTGGGCTACGAGCGCGCGCTACAACTCAGTGAGGACTGCCTGCCGATCAGCGTCGCCCTGGCGCGGGAAATCGGCCTGGTCCAGGATATCGGGCCGCGTTGTCCGCAGGCCTTTGGCGACTGGTTGATGGCCCAGGCGCAGCGCGTGGCCCACGATCCCCTTTATGAGGCGGTGCGCGAGCGCCACCGCTCCCGCGATGTGGAAGACATGGAGCGCTGCCGCGACGAAGAGTTGGCCCAGATGCGCCTGGATATGGTCGAGGACCGCCATGGATTTGCTGACAAGTGCCGGCACTTCGTGTTCAAGCAGCGGACCTGCGGGACACCTCGGCGACTGGTTGCGCCCTGGGCGAACAGCGCCGAGGTGGTCAGCGGCTAGCCGGCGTTTTGCCGTCCCAGCACATGGGCATGGCCCTGGGCCGAAACCCGCACTTCACTGCCGACCCGCGGGGCGTGCATGCCGGAGCTGCGCACCAGCAATGAACGTTTCTGTCCGTCGGCAGCCTGGGCCTTCAGCTCCACGGTCAAGGTGCAGTTGTTGCCGCCGAAGTCGCATTCGGTGACCACGGCCGGGCTGCCGTTGCCGTCGGTTGGTCCCGGCAGGTGGGCCGCGAGTTGCAACTGTTCGGGGCGCAACATGATCTGCGCCGGCCCGTGACGGCCCTCGTCGTTGACGGGCAGTCGACCCAGGTCGCACTGCGCCCAGCCGTTTTCGATCAGGGCCGGCAGGATCACCGCATCGCCGAGGAACAGCGCGGTGTCTTCATCGTCCGGCCGCAGGTACAGGTCCATCGGGTGACCGGCCTGGACCAGTCGGCCCTTGCGCATCACCGCCAACTGATCGGCGAAGGACAGGGCTTCGGACTGGTCATGGGTGACCAGGATAGTGGTCACCCCGGCTTCAGATAGCAGCCGCGCGACCATCTTGCGCATGGACGCCCGCAGGCCGGTGTCGAGGGCCGAGAAGGGCTCGTCCAGCAGCATCAGGCGTGGGCGTTGCGCCAGGGCACGGGCCAGCGCCACCCGCTGTTGCTGGCCACCGGACAGTTCATGGGGCCAGCGTTTGCCCATCTGCGGCTCCAGGGCCACGCTGTCCATCAACTCGGCGACCCGTTGTTGCCGGGTGGCCTTGTCGACAATGCCGAAGGCGATGTTATCGGCCACGGTCATATGCGGAAACAGCGCGCCGTCCTGCGGCACATAACCGATCAGGCGCTGGTGGGCCGGAACCTGGGTGTGGGCATCCACCAGCGGCTGGCCGTCGAGGGTGATACGCCCGGCGTCGGGAAATTCGAAACCGGCGATCATCCGCAGCAGGGTGGTCTTGCCTGAGCCGGAAGGGCCGACGATGGCCGTGCGGCTACCGGTGGCAATCGACAGAGTGATGTCTTCCAGGGCCGCTTGCGAACCGAAGGACTTGTACAGCGCGTTGATTTCAAGAGCGTTCATCGGCCAGCCGTGCGTTTGGATTGATGATAGAGAAGCCCGGTCAGCGGCAGCGACAACAGGATCATGAGCAGCGCGTAGGGCGCGGCGCCGGCATAGTCGATTTCACTGGTCATGGCCCAGAAGCCGGTGGCCAGGGTCCGTGTGCCGTTGGGCGCGAGCAGCAGGGTGGCGGTCAGTTCGTTGGTAATGGCCAGGAACACCAGCGCGGCACCGGCGGCGGCCCCCGGCGCGGCCAGGCGCAGGGTGATCGACCAGAGCGCCCGGACCGGTGAGCGCCCGAGGCTGCGGGCGATGTTTTCCAGTTCCACCGGCGCCTGGGCGATACCCGCGCGCAAGCTGACCAGGGCGCGGGGCATGAACATCAACAGGTAGGCCAGCAGCACGGTGATCGAGGTCTGGTAGATCGGCCGGGCGAAGTTGATGGTGACCGTGACCAGGGCCAGGGCGACGACGATGCCGGGCAGGGAGCTGGTGATGTAGTTGCAGCTTTCCAGCAGACGGTGCAGGCGTCCGGGCGAGCGGATCGACAACCAGGCCACGGGCACCGCCGCGCAGGTGGTCAGCAAGGCGCCGGCGGCACCGAGCAGCAGCGTCTGTTCCAGCGCCGGCAGCAAATCATCCATTGCCCAGACCTCACGGCCTCCGGCGATCAACCAGTTACCCAGGGTGACCAATGGCACACCGAGGGCCAGCACGCTGCTGATGATCGGGATGCTCAGCGCCAGCAGCTTGGTGGTGCGGCTCAGGCGTACCGTGCGTTGCTGCCGCGCGCTGCCGGAGCCGACCCGGGCATAACGGGCCTTGCCCCGGGCGGCCGACTCGACGGTCAGCAGACCCAGGCAGCACAGCGCCAGGATCCCCGCCAGGGTATGGGCCGCCGGGCCGCTGAAGGTCGACTTGAACTGGTCGAAGATCGCGGTGGTGAAGGTGTCGAAGCGGATCATCGCGTAGAGGCCGTATTCGGCTAGCAGATGCAGGCCCACCAGCAGGGCGCCGCCGCAGATCGCCAGGCGCAGTTGCGGCAGGACAATACGGAAAAATACCGCCCGGGGTTTGAGCCCCAGGGACTCGCCGACATCCTCGATGGCCGGGTCGAGGCGCCGCAGGGTCGCGGCAATCGGCAAATAGAGAAACGGGAAATAGGCGATCACCGAGACCAGCACCCCGGCGAACAGCCCGTGGATTGGTGGTATCAGGCTGACCCAGGCGTAGCTGTGGACGAACGCCGGTACGGCCAGCGGCGCGGTAGCCAGCAACGACCAGGCGCGGCGGCCGGGCAGGTCGGTGCGTTCGGTCAGCCAGGCCAATGCCAGCCCCAGTGTCACGCACAGCGGAATGGTGATGACCATCAGCAACAGGGTGTTGACCAGCAGCTCGCCCACCCGAGGGCGCCAGACCAGGGCTTCAAGGGTGGTCCAACCGGTTTGCCAGGAAGAGAGGATCACGAAGGCGATCGGTAGCAACGCCAGCAGAGACACCAGCACTGACAGCCCGATGATCCAGGCATTGCCCTGGCGCCCGAAGAAATGTCTGGATCGCTTACGCGAAAGCGCCGCAGGCGCGTGAGCGACTGCGGCGGGGTCCAGAGGAGAAATGGACTCTGGGATCAATTACAGGATTCCGGCCTGGGTCATCAAATCCACGGCCTTCTTGCTGTCGAGTTTCGAGGCATCGACCTTGGGAGCGTCGAGGTCCTTGAGTGGCACCAGCTTGGCATTGGACTCGGCGCCCACGCCGACGGCGTATTCAAACGAGGTACCGTCCTTGAGCACCGCCTGGCCACCTTTGCCGGTGATCCACTTGAGGAACGCCTGGGCTTCTTCCGGGTGTTTGCTCGACTTCAGTACGCCACCGCCGGAGGTGCTGACAAAGGCGCCCGGGTCCTTGTGCTTGAAGTAGTGCAGGGCGGTGTTGTTGCTGTTCTCGCCGGTCTTGGCCTGGTCGCCGAAGCTGTAGTAGTGGTAGATCACGCCGCCTTCTACTTGCCCGGCATTGACCGCCTTGAGCACCGAGCTGTTGCCGCGATAGACCGAAGCGTTGGTTTTCATTGCCTTGAGCCAGTCCAGGGTCGCGGCTTCGCCCTTGAGTTCCAGCACGGCGGCGACGATGGCCTGGAAGTCGGCACCCGATGGAGAAGCGGCCCAGCGGCCTTTCCACTCAGGCGAGGCGAGGTCGAGCAGCGACTTGGGCAGTTGCGCTTCGGTCAGCTTGCTCTTGTTGTAGACGAACACGGTGGAGCGGGCGGCGATGCCGACCCAGTTGCCGTGGGCCGGACGGTAGGCAGCGCCGACCTGTTCCAGGGTGGTCGGTGCCACCGGGGCGAACAGCTTGGCATTGTCCACCAGGACCATGGCCGGGGAGTTCTCGGTCAGGAACACATCCGCCGGAGACTTGTCGCCTTCCTGGATGATCTGGTTGCCCATCTCGGTGTCGTCGCCGTTGCGCAGGGTCACCTTGATCCCGGTTTCCTTGGTGAAGCCATCGATCCAGGCCTTGGTCAGGCTTTCATGCTGGGCGTTGTAGACCACGATGCCGTCGGCGCTTGGCGCGGCGTAAACGTGGCCGGCGCTGAGCATGGCGGTGGCCAACAGGGCGGTTTTCAGAAACGAAGGAAGACGGGGAATCATTGCGTGGGTAGCTCCTGCGGTCTTTTGATAATCGAGGTGGCTGGCGACTTGCGGTGCATCTGCACCCGGTTCGCCGGTCCAGTTAAACAATGGGAATCATTCGCATGTTTTGTCTGGGCGGCAATTTAGTGGGTGAAATGAGAAAAAAACGTCAAAACAGGCATGACTTTCAAACAAATCTTAATCAATGTCGTTCGTATTTTGACTAAGGCAAGGTTGGAGATTGTGTCATGAATGTTTCGTCATTGGGGAGTCTTGTCGAGACTAGGTTTTGATTTGTGCGCAGAGGCGAATCACCAGCCGGGCAAAGAACGCACCGGTGAAGATCACCGCCAGCAGGCGCAAGGTCTGCATGGCCAGGACCAGACCGACATCCGAGTGGGTGTCGACCGCGATGATCGCCATGGTGTCGAGCCCGCCGGGGCTGGTGGCCAGGTAGACCGAGAGGAAGTCCAGGCCGAGCCACTTTGCCAGGACCCAGGCCGAGGCGGCGCACAAGGCGATCAGGCTGATGGAGCCGAGGATCATCGTCGGCAGGCGTTTCCAGACATAGAACACGGTAGGGCGGTCGAACCGCAGGCCGACGTAGCAGCCGATGGCACCGTAGGCGACCGCCAGCAGTCCGGCGGGCAGGGTGATATGCAGCAGCCCGGACAGTTGCAGGACCGCGCCGATCAGCAGCGGCACCAGCAAGGCACCCGCCGGCACCCGCGCGCCCAGGACCACGCCGAACACCACGGTAGCCAGTGTCAGCCCCAGGTTGATCAGGCTGAAGCTGTGCAGCGCCGCATCGGCGACATGGGGGGCGGTGCCGTTGACCGGGGCTTCGAGCACATGGCTGACCAGTGCGCCGATCATGACCACGCAGACGACCCGCACATACTGCATGGTCGCCACGACCCGGCCATCGGCGCCGAAATCATCGGCCATGGCGACCATCGCCGAGGCGGCGCCGGGAGAGGTGCCCCAGGCGGCGGTGCTGGCCTGGATCCCGCCGAAACGGACCATCGCCAAGCCCACCAGGGCGCTCAGGCATACCGTCAGTACCGTGGCGAACAGCATCAGGTGCCAGGAGTCGGCCATCGACGTCAGTACCGCCAGGGTTATGGAGTGGGCGGCGAGCAGGCCGATACAGCCCTGGCCCAGGCGGAACGCCTGGCGGTGAATGCGGATGCTGGCACCGCTGACACCGAAGGCGATCGCCACCAGCATCGGGCCGATAAATTGCCCGGCGGGCAACTCGGCGTATTTGAGCAGTTGGCCGCTGCCGCCGGCCAGTAACACCAGGGCCAGCCATTGCAGAGAGCGCGGCCAGGTGGTGAGGGAAAATCGGGAGGATGCGGACGATAATGTGGACAAGAACACTCTCCAAAGCGCTGGACGCTCCTGTTGCAGGGCGTTGAAAGCGGCGCAGTGGGTAAATTATTGATAGCGCAATCGATCAAGTCCAGTTTCTAATTGTGATGAAACGATAACTTTGGTTGATTGATATGGACCTGCGAGATCTCACCTATTTTGAAACCATTGCCGAGCTGGGCCATCTGGGTCGCGCGGCGCAGAAGCTCAATCGCAGCCAACCGGCGCTGACCAAGAGCATTCAGCGCCTGGAAGAGTCATTCGGTACCAAGCTGTTCGAGCGCGAGGGCCGGCGGATCAAGCTGACGCCGGTGGGCGAGCTGTTGCAGCAGCGTGGTCGACAATTGCAGCAGAGTATTGCCGAGACCCACCGTGAAATCCGCGACTTCGCCAGCGGCGTGCTGGGCAATATCCGCCTGGGCTGTGCGGCGAGCATGGCTGAATACCTGCTGCCGCAACTGACTGCGGCCTTGCTCGAGCGGGCGCCGGAGATCACCTTGAGCCTGGCGATCGGCCAGGACGATATGTTGCGCGAGTCCCTGCGCTCCGGGCGTCTGGACATGGTGATCTGCCCGCTGTTCGACGATGACCCGCAATTGTTGTCGCATCCGTTGTTCGATGACGAAGCGGTGGTGGTCGCCAGTCGCAATCACCCGATCTTCGACGCGCCGATTCGCCTGAGCGAACTGGGGCGTTATCGCTGGGTGCTGCCGGCAACCGGGGTGTCGTCGCGGCGCTGGATCGACAATGTGTTCCTGGCCCATGACCTGCCGTTGCCCTCGGTGCAGATCGAGACCAACACCATTTCGCTGTTGCCGCGGCTGATCGGCCAGACCCGCTTGTTGAGCTTCCTGGCGCGGGAAACCCTGGAGGATGTGAAAGGCGCGACGCACCTGCGCGAAGTGCGGCTGAAGGAAACCACCATGAAGCGCACCCTGGTGGTCTCCGTGCGGGCCGGCGCCTACCTGTCCCCGGCGGCCCAGACCATGCTCGACCTGCTCAAGCGCCACGGCCGGGCGTTTTTCAGCGCGCGTTGAGTCTGGAACGGGGCTGTGGCCGTTACCGATGCTCGACCCGATTGAGAAAACGCCGGGTGCGCTCGTTGTCCGGCTCCACCAGGATCTGCCGGGGCGTGCCGTCGGCGACAATGCGCCCGGCTTCCATGAACAGCACCCGGTCGGCGATGTCCTGGGCGAACTTCATTTCGTGGGTCACCAGCAACATGGTCACCTGTTGCTCATGGGCAATCGTGCGAATCACCTCCAGCACTTCGCCGACCAGTTCCGGGTCGAGGGCCGAGGTCACTTCATCGAACAGCATCACCTTCGGACGCATCGCCAGGGCCCGGGCGATGGCCACCCGCTGCTGCTGGCCGCCGGACAACTGGGCGGGGTAGGCATCGGCCTTGTGGCTCAGGCCGACCATCGCCAGGTAGGCATGGGCGCGGTCCAGGGCTTCTTCGTGACTGACCTTGAGCACCTGCAACGGCGCCTCGGTGATATTTTCCTGCACGGTCAGGTGCGGGAACAGGTTGAACTGCTGGAAGACCATGCCGACCCGATGTTCCACCGGGGCTTTTTTCGAACCGGGCCAGCGCCAGCCGCTGCTCTTGGCGGTGACCGCCACGCCGTCGACTTCAATGCGGCCCTGCTCGTAGCTTTCCAGGCCCTTGATCAGGCGCAACACGGTGGATTTCCCTGAACCGCTGGGGCCGATCAGCGCGACCTTCTGCCCTTGGGGAATGCTCAGGTCGAGGTGGTCGATGACCCGGGTCGCGCCGAAGTGCTTGACCACCTGGGTGAGGCGGATCTGTGTCGGCGCCGTGGCCGCGAGGTATGCAACGTCAGACATGGCTGCGCCTTTCCAGGTACTTGAACAACAGGGAGGTCGGCACGCTGATGATCAGGAACAGCACGGCCATCAGCGTATAGGGTTCGGTATAGCGATAGCTCATGCCCGCCACCTGCTTGGCGGCCTGGAACAGCTCCGGAATGGTGATCACCGCCAGCAGCGGGGTTTCCTTGAACATGCCGATCAGGTAGTTGCCGAGCACCGGCAGCATCGGTTTCAGGGCCTGGGGCAGGATGATCCGGCGCCAGGTGGTGGCCGTGTCGAAGTCCAGCGCCCGGGCGGCTTGCCACTGGCCCGCGGGTACACCGTCGATGGCTCCGCGATAGGCTTCGGCAATATAGGCGCTGTAGTAGAGCCCGAGGCCGATCACTCCCGTGGAGATCGCCGGCAGGGTGATCCCGGCCGAGGGCAGGGCAAAGAACAGCACATAGAGCTGGACCATCAACGGCGTGTTGCGAAAGAAGCTCAGGTAGCCCTGGCAGCCGCGTCGTATTGCGCTGATCGATGAGCGTTGGGCAATCGCCAGGACCAGCCCGAGCAGCACCGCCAGCAGGAAGCCGAGCACCACCACCTGCACGGTGACCAGCAGGCCACGCAGCAGGTCGGGCAGGATCGACCAGGCAAACTCGAAGTCGAATTCCATGGTTACTCCCGGCGCCAGGCCGAACTGTGGTGTTCATAACGCCGCACCAGCCAGGTCAGCGGCCAGGCCATGACGAAATAGCAGACCAGAACGATGCTCCAGATCAGCGTCTGTTGCCCCAACGTGGTCACCAGCTGATTGCCGGCGAAGGTCAGGTCGCTCAAGGTGATCAGCGACACCAGCGAAGTGGTCTTCATCAACTCGACCAACTGGTTGCCCAGCGGCGGCAGCATAAAGGGCAGGGCCTGGGGCAGGATGATCCGCCGAAAGGCCGCCAGCGGCCCGAAGTCCAGGGCGCGCAAGGCGTCACGTTGCCCGGCGCTGACATTCACCAGTGCCGCACGGACGATCTCCGAGCCGTAGGCCGAGAAGGTCAGGCCCAGGCCGATCACCCCGGTGGCCATCGGCGACAGGCTGATGCCGAACAGCGGCAGGATAAAGAACAGATAGAACAGCAGCACCAGGGCCGAAATGCCGCGCAGCAGCTCGACATAGGCGGTGGCGAACCAGCGCAGCGCGCGCCAGGGCGACAGACGCATCAGCGCGATCACCAGCGACAGCACCAGTACCAGCAGTTCCGCGAGGAAAGTGATTTGCACCGTCACCCACGCGCCATGGGCCAACTGGCGCGCGATGAACAGGGCCGTTTCCACGGCCGGGGTATCGAGGGACATGGCCTGTACTCGTGTGGGTTTGAGGCCGTTTCAGCGTGTGGTTACTGGCTGCAACGTTGGGCGGCGGTGACGTCCAGGTCGGGCAGCTCGTTTTCGGTGTAGTCGTATTTCTGCAGGATCTTCAGCAACTCGCCGGACGCCCGCAGCTTGGCCAACTGTTCGTTGAAGGCCTGGGTGAAGGCCGGATCGTTTTTCGGCAGGCCATAGGACTGGTAGTTCCAGCTCGGCTTGCCCTGGGCGTCAGGGATCTGCTCGAAAGGCAGGGCCCGTTCGATGGCCGGGTTGGCGGCTTTCTTGAGCAGGCCGATGATTTCCGCGTCGGGGAAATACACCACGTCGATGCGTCCGGCCTCAAGGGCGGAGAGGGCCTCGGTGTCCTTGTCGAACAGCACCAGGTTGGCCGCTGGAACGCCACTGTCACGGGCTTCCTGGACCTGATTGGTACCGGCCTGGGTGGCCAGGCGTGCCTTGCCGTTGCTGGCAACGTCCTTGAGGCTGTGCAGGTTCAGCGGGTTGCCGGCCTTGACGATAAAGGCACCACCGGAGCGGGTGATCGGGTTGGAGAAACCGATGACCTTGCAGCGGTTGGCGTTGATGAACAGGCCTTCGCCGATCAGGTCGAAACGCTTGGCGGTGACGCCGGGGACCAGGGAGCCGAAGTCGGTGATCGGGGTCTCCAGCTTGTGGATGCCCAGCGGGCCGAGGATGGCCTTGAGCACATCGACATAGGCACCGGTGACCTTGCCGTCGGTGCCGATGTAGGCGTACGGCTGTTCATTGGCGATACCGGCGCTGAGGCCTTCGCTACGACCCTTTTCCAGCAGGCCTGCGGCCACGGCCGAGGACGGGGCAAGGTTCAACAGCACGCTGGTACACAGCGCGGCCGACAACGACAGGGACTTGATAGCGTTCATGGAGGACCTGGAGAGAATGGAAAGGGTGCCAGACAGTTAAGCCGAATACATTGCCTGTAGGCACCGGCTTGCTGGCGATATCGGTGCTGAATGTGATATCGCCATCGCCAGCAAGCCGGCTCCTACAGGTTTTGTGGGCGTTCTTGAGATCCCATTTCCTTAACTGACCGGCATCGGCGACAAGTCCGCTTGTCGCTTGTCCAGTCTGGCCCGAGGGGGTGTTCAGCCTCGACTGACAGAATCTGAAAATGATTTTATCGATATAAGCGAAAAGTTTTAAATATCGTTAAGTGATAAGCATATGTTGTTTGCCGGGGGTAAAGGCGATCGGCGTTTTTACCCCCGATCGGCTTCGCAAGGGTGGTGCTATGATTTTTTCGAAAGGCACGACAAAACATGATGCATGTCGAGAAGTACAACAGGCGTGGAAAACATCTCGGAGAGTTCAATTCGGAAACAGGTGAGCAGACAAAGCCAGCCGACAAAACACGTGAGGTAGAACCTTGAGATACATAATCGAAGCATTCGATAAAAAAACCGAATTGCTAGTTTTTGAAATTGAGCTTCCTGACGACTGCGAGGAGAAATTATCAGCAGTCATGGCTTGGTCCGCTCCTCAACGTGGTGATGAAGGCTACGATCTTAGCGCCTCACAGTTGGATGCTGTTGAAGCATTGGCTGGTAGACGGTTTTACGACCAACGCTATATTTTCCAATTGACCTGCAATGCCTATTGACCTCTCCTTCAAATCGCTCAGCCCCTGCCCTCGGTACGCCCACTACTGACTTCCGCCGGTACATCATCCCCAGCCATGCGCTTGCGAAACAACCCTGTGCGGGCCAGCAGCAGGGTGGTCACCGGTACGGTGATCGACAGCAGGATCGGGATCAGCCAGGCATGGATCACCGGCTCTGACTTGAGTGCCGAAAAGTACAGGATCGAGGCCAGCGCCACGCACCAGGCGCCGAGGGTCGAGGCCAGTGCCGGCGGGTGCATGCGCTGGAAGAAGTCCTTCATGCGCAACAGACCGATGGCACCGCACAAGGCGAGCAGGCTGGCGGCCACCAACAGAAAAGCCACCGGAATTTCGATCCAGAGGGATAATGCGTTCATTCGATCACCTCGCCGCGCAGAAGGAATTTGGCCAGGGCAAACGAGCCGACAAAGCCGAACAGCGCAATCAGCAGCGCCGCTTCGAAGTAAGTGTCACTGGCGTAGCGGATACCCAGCACCAGCATCATCAGCATGGCAATCAGGTACAGGTAGTCCAGGGCCAGGACCCGGTCTTGCGCCGACGGGCCCTTGAACAGCCGGACCACGGTCAGCACCAGCGCCACGCTGAAGATGAACAGGCTCAGCAGGATCGCATTGGCGAGCAGTGCGCTCATTCGAAGATCTCCATCAGAGGACGTTCGTAGGTCGTCTTGAAGTGCTGGATAAAGCCGCTTTCGTCGTCCAGGTCGAAGACGTGCAGCAACAGGATGCTGCGGTCCAGGGCCAGTTCCGACCAGACTGTGCCGGGAACCACCGTACAGATCATCGACAGCACCGCCAGGCCATTGGCATCGCGCAGGTCCAGGGGCACCTTGACGAAGGCCGAGCGCGGCGCACGGCGTACGGCGTTGAGCACGCCCCAGGCGACGGCGAGGTTGGACAGCACCACGTCGGCACCGACCCGGAAAAACAGGCGCAGCATCACCCCGGGACGGCGGATACGGATCGGCCGTGGGCGCAGCGGCGCCATCATCACCGGGGCGAAGATCGCGAGGGCCGCCCCCAGCAGCAGGTTGCCGGGGCTGACCGAGAGGTTGAGCACCAGCCACAACAGCCACAGCGCCAGGGACAGCCAGGGTGCGGGGAACAGGCGCTTCATGGCTGCACCTCCACGGCGGCGGACGGGTTCGCTACCGGACGGGTGGCCTGCACGGCGCTGATGTACCGCCCGGGGGTGTCGAGGGATTCAGCCGCCGCCTGGGTGTAACGCAACAGTGGCTCGGCCTTGACGGTCAGCAGGATGCACAGCCCCAGCAGGGCGACGATGGGCAGGCATTCGAAACGCCGTAGCGCCGGTGAAGGACGCTCCTGGGGCGTCCAGAAACGCGAGATGCCCATCCGCGAGAAGGCCAGCAACGAAGCCAGCCCGGACAGCACCAGCAGCGCCAACAGGGCCCAGGCCGCCGGGGAGATCGGCGCGTCGATGCCCAGACCTTTCGGATTGAGCAGGGCGCTGAGCAAGGTCAGCTTGCCGATAAAGCCGGACAGCGGCGGCATGCCGATGATCAGCAGGGCGCAAGCGATAAAGCTCAAACCGAGAAAGGCCATGGTCCAGGGAATCACCTGGCCGACCACGGCTTTCTGTTCATCGTCGAGGTTGGTGCCGGGCCGTGGGTGCAAGGACTCCAGCGGCCGTGGCAGCGGGTCGATGTCCTCGTCCAGCGGCAGTTCGTTGGCCGAGCGCGAGCGTTCGATCAGTTCGGCCAACAGGAACAGCGCGCTCAGGGCCAGGGTCGAGCTGACCAGGTAGAACAGCGCGCCGGCCGTGAGGTTTGGCTGGGCAAAGCCGATGGCCGAGAGCAGGATGCCCGCCGACACCAGGATGCTCAGGCTGGCCATGCGTTCCAGGCGCTGGGCGGCGAGGATCGCCACGGCGGCGCAGGCAATGGTCGCCATGCCGCCGTAGATCAGCCAGTCACCGCCGAAATGCGCCGAAGCGCCGGCCTCGTCGGAAAACAGCAAGGTCCACAGCCGCAGCAGCGTGTAGATCCCGACCTTGGTCATGATCGCGAACATCGCCGCCACCGGGGCGCTGGCCGAGGAGTAGGCGGGCACCAGCCAGAAGTTCAGCGGCCACATCCCGGCCTTGGCCAGGAAGGCCACGGCGAGAATCGCCGCGCCGGCATGCAGCAGGCCGCGATCGGCTTCCGGCACCAGCGGGATCTTCAGGGCCAGGTCGGCCATGTTCAGGGTCCCGGTGACGCCATAGATCAGCGCCGCGCCGATCAGGAACAGCGACGAGGCCAGCAGGTTGATCGCGATGTAATGCAAGCCCGCCGACACCCGCGAGCGTCCCGAGCCGTGCAGGACCAACCCATAGGAAGCGGCCAGCAGCACCTCGAAGAACACGAACAGGTTGAACAGGTCGGCGGTCAGGAAAGCGCCGTACAACCCCATCAACTGGATCTGGAACAGCGCGTGGAAGCTGGCGCCGGCACGGTCCCAGCGGGCCATGGCGAACAGCAGGGCGCTGACGCCGATGATCCCGGTCAGCACCAGCATCAGCGCCGAGAGTCGATCAACCACCAGCACGATGCCGAACGGCACCTGCCAGTTGCTCGGCAGATAGACGCCGATGGAGCCGGTTTCGCCGGCCTGGGTGCCGATCAGCAAGAGTACCGAGATGCCCAGGCCGATCAGGCTCGAGCCCAGATTGAGGCGGGCCTTGAGCGGCCGGTGTTTCTCGCCGAGCATCAGCATCAGCGCCGCCGTGAGCAGCGGCAGCAGGATCGGGGCGATGATCAGGTGCGACATCGGGTTCATTCCTTGGGCTCCCGGCCATCGACATGGTCAGTACCGGTCAGGCCGCGCGAGGCCAGCAGCACCACCAGGAACAGCGCGGTCATGGCAAAGCTGATGACAATGGCGGTAAGCACCAGGGCCTGGGGCAGCGGGTCGGTGTAGTTGAGCAGGTCCTGGGGCACGCCGTCCTTGATCATCGGCTCCTTGCCGATAAACAGGCTGCCCATGCTGAAGATAAACAGATTGACCCCGTAGGACAGCAGGCAGAGGCCCATCACCACCTGGAAGGTCCGCGGGCGCAGCACCAGCCAGACGCCGGAGGCCGCGAGGACGCCGATGGCAATTGCAATGACTTCTTCCATCAGGCGGCTCCTGGCTTGGGTTGGGCTGCGAGTTGCTGGCTCGGCCGATGGGCGCGGACCGACTGGTGCGCCAGGGCGGTGAGGATCAGCAGGGTCGAACCGACCACCACCGCATACACGCCGATATCGAAGAACAGCGCGCTGGCGACATGGATATCCCCCAGCAGCGGCAGGTGCAGGTGCGCGGTGTGGGTGGTCAGGAACGGATAACCGAAAGCCATCGCCCCCAGGCCCGTGACCGTGGCGAACAGCAGCCCGGTGCCCATCCAGCGCAACGGCCGCAGGCTCATCTGCGCCTCGACCCACTGGGTGCCGGCGACCATGTATTGCAGGATAAAGGCCACCGACATCACCAGGCCGGCGACAAAACCACCGCCCGGTTGGTTATGGCCGCGTATGAACAGGTACATCGAGACCACGAAGGCGATCGGCAGCAGCAGGCGCACCAGCACCGCCGGCACCATCATGAAGCCCAGGGCGGTATCGCTGGCGCTGCGCGGGTTGACCAGATCGGTGACCACGTCCGGGGCCAGTTGGCGCTGCTGGTTGGGCAGCTCCAGGCTTTCCTTCGGCGGACGGAAGCGTCGTAGCAGGGCGAACACGGTCAGGGCGGTGGCCATCAGCACGGTGATTTCACCGAGGGTGTCGAAGCCACGGAAGTCCACCAGCATCACGTTCACCACATTGCTGCCGCCGCCATCGGGCAGGGCGCGACTGAGGTAGAACGAGGAGATATCGTTGGGCGTCTGGCGGGTCAGCATGGCGTAGGACAGCAGTGCCATGCCGCCACCGACCCCGACCGACAGCAACAGGTCGCGCAGGCGGCGAATCCGCGCCTTGCGCAGGCTGCTCGGCAATGGCGAGACTTCTTCGATACGCCGAGGCAGCCAGCGCAGCCCCAGCAGGATCAGCACCGTGGTCACCACCTCGACCACCAGTTGGGTCAAGGCCAGGTCCGGCGCGGAGAACCAGACAAAGGTGATGCAGGTCATCAGGCCGCAGACACTGACCATGATCATGGCCGCCAGCCGGTGGTACTTGGCTTGCCAGGCGGCGCCCAGGGCGCAGGCGATGGCCAGCAACCAGAGGGTGACGAAGACGATGGAGCCGGGGATCTTCGGCCGGTCGCCCCAGGACAGGCTGCTGTGCAGCATCGGGATCAGGCCGGCGACCACTGCCGCCAGCACCAGCAGGAACAACTGGGTTTGCAGGCGCTGGGTGCTGACCCGGCGTTCGATACGCCGGGCGTAGCGCATGATGATCACCAGGCAGCGCTCGAACAGGCGCTTGCCATTGAGGCGACCGATCAGCGGCGGACGACTGAAACGGCCACGCTTGAGTTGTTTGCGTAGCAACAGGTAGAGCAGCACGCCGCCGGACATGGCGATCAGACTCATGATCATCGGTGCGTTCAGGCCGTGCCAGATCGCCAGGCTGTACTCGGGCAAGACCCCGCCGACCACCGGCAGGGCCGCGGTGGCGAGGATCGAGCCGACCACCTGGGCCGGGAAAATCCCCACCAGCAGGCAGGTGAACACCAGCAGCTCCACCGGCGCGCGCATCCAGCGCGGCGGCTCGTGAGGCGTGTGGGGCAGGTCGGTGGCCTTGGGGCCGAAGAACACATCGACGGTAAAGCGCAGCGAGTAGGCGACGCTGAAGGTACCGGCGAGGGTGGCAATCACCGGCAGGGCCGTTTCGACCCAGGCCGTGGAATTGATGAACACCGTTTCGGCGAAGAACATTTCCTTGGAGAGGAAGCCGTTGAGCAGCGGCACCCCGGCCATGGAGGCACTGGCGACCATCGCCAGGGTCGCAGTGAACGGAATCAGCTTGATCAGACCGCTGAGCTTGCGGATATCGCGGGTGCCGCTTTCATGGTCGATGATACCGGCGGCCATGAACAGCGAGGCCTTGAAGGTCGCATGGTTGAGAATGTGGAACACCGCGGCCACGGCGGCCAGCGGGCTGTTCAGGCCCAGCAGCAGGGTGATCAGGCCCAGGTGGCTGATGGTCGAGTAGGCCAGCAGGCCCTTGAGGTCGTTCTGGAACATGGCGCAATAGGCGCCGAGCATCAGGGTTGCGGCGCCCGCGCCACCGACGATCCAGAACCATTCATCGCTGCCGGAGAGCGACGGCCACAGTCGGGCGAGGAGAAACACCCCGGCCTTGACCATGGTCGCCGAGTGCAGATAGGCCGAGACCGGGGTCGGCGCGGCCATGGCGTGGGGCAGCCAGAAGTGGAAGGGGAACTGCGCGCTCTTGCTCAGGGCGCCGATCAGGATCAGCGGCAGCAGGACCGGGTAGAGGACGTGGGCGCGGATTTTATCGCCGGCCGCCAGCACGGTGTCCAGGTCATAGCTGCCGACCACATGGCCGAGAATCAAGACTCCCGCCAGCAGGCACAGGCCGCCGGCGCCGGTGACCGTCAGAGCCATATAGGCACCGCGACGGGCGTCGCTGCGGTGGTGCCAGTAGCCGATCAGCAGGAACGAGAACAGGCTGGTCAGTTCCCAGAAGAACACGATCTGGATCAGGTTGCCGGACAGCACCAGGCCGAGCATGGCGCCCATAAAGGCCAGGAAAAATGCGAAAAAGCGTGGCACCGGGTCTTCCGGCGACATGTAATAGCGGGCGTACAGCGACACCAGGGTGCCGATACCCAGCACCAGCATGGAGAACAGCCAGGCGAAGCCGTCCAGGCGCAGGACGAAGTTCAGCCCCAGGCTGGGCAGCCAGTTGATGGTCTCGTGAATCACGCCGCCATGGGCGATCTGCGGGTACAGCAGCGCCATCTGCAGGGTGCCGGCCAGGGCGATGACACCGGCCAGGATGGATTCGCTATTACGTGCATTATGCGGCAGCAAGGCCGCCAGACAGCTGCCGATAAAAGGCAGAAGCAGTAGAACTATCAGGGACATAGGCTTCTAATCTGCAGGAGTTTGCGAAGGATCATACGTGGCGCGCTGGAGATCACCAACTAGGAACCTGTGGCAGAATCCTACAAGGTAGGTGGTAAATACCTGATGTGCCCTGTTTATTTGTTCGGATCCAGCCCTTCGGCTTCCGTGGTTTCTTCGACCGCCTCGGCGCGCTGTTTGCCCTTGGTCTTCAACTCACTGACGATCACTGCCGCGACAATCAACGCCGCTCCCAGCAACGCAATCCCCGGCAATCGCTCACCCGCCAGACGCCCGGCAATCCCCGCCCAGACCGGCTCCCCGGCATAGATCAAGGTGGCGCGCGTCGGCGAAACACTTTTCTGCGCCCAGTTCATCGCTACCTGGATCGCCGCGCTGGCGGCCCCGAGGCCGACGGCGCTGGCCAGCAGCAGCCAGGAAAACTCCGGCAATGCCTCCTGGGTCGGGACGATCATCAGAAACGCCAGGATCGACGCCGTGCCCAATTGAACCACGGTCACCCGCCGCACATCGACCCTGCCGGCATAGTTGCTGATCAGGATGATTTCTGCGGCAATCGCGATGGCGCTGATCACCGTGGCGATTTCCCCGGAACTGAAATTCAGCTTCGCGCCGTTGGGCCCGGACAACAGCATCAAGCCGGTAAAGGCCAGCATGATCCCGATACTCGGCATCAGCCCCGGACGCTTGCCCAGCACCAGCCATTGCAGCAGTGGCACAAAGGGCACGTACAACGCGGTAATAAACGCCGACTGGCTGCTGGGAATGCTTTGCAGGCCCACGGTCTGCAGCCCGTAGCCGAGCATGATCGCGGTGCCGATAAAGAACCCCGCTTTCAGTTCGAAAGCCGTGATGCCCCGCAGGCTGCGGGCTGAGAACAAGGCAACGATGCACGCCGCCGCGGCAAAACGCAGGCCGACGAAAAACATCGGGCCGCTGACGGTCATGGCGTTCTGCACCAGCAGGAAGGTGCCGCCCCAGACCATGGTGATCAGGATCAGCACGCACTCGGCCTTGCTGAACCGCAGGGTCGAGGCAAACGAGGTGTTGGAGTTCGCCGCAGTCATGGCCTTGCACACTATCCGGGTGAGACGCACAATGCGCCGAAGCTGGGCAGTATACTGCGCAAACCAACCAAGTGAGCAATATAGTGCACAAAGAAACTTCGCAACGGGCTTCGGTGCTGCAACACGTCAGCTTGAACGTGCGTCGCCTGCGTCATGAGGCTCAGTTGAGTCAGACCGCGTTATCGGAAAAGTCCGGGGTCAGCCGCCGTATGCTGGTGGCGATCGAGGCGGGGGAAAAGAATGTCAGCCTGACCACGTTGGATCGGGTGGCCGAGGCCTTGGGTGTGGCCTTCAGCGACCTGATCCAGGCACCGGATGCCCGCGACCCGAGTCGGATCAACGAGGTGGCCTGGGCCGGGGTGATTCCGGGGAGCAAGGCGGTGCTGCTGGCCAAGGCCATGGCGAGTCGTGAAGTCGAACTCTGGGAGTGGCGCCTGGAACCGGGCGAACGGTATGACTCGGAGCCGGACTACGATGGTTGGAGCGAGCAGATCTACGTCTTCGAAGGTTGCCTGACGGTGATGCTCGGGGAACTGCCGCGGGTGGTAGCGGCGGGGGAGTTCTTCATGTTTCCCAGCAACCAGCCCCATGGCTATCGCAACGATGGCGAAGTGGCCGTGCGGTTTATCCGCAATGTGGTGTTGTAGGCAGGGCCGCACGGACCTGTAGGAGCAGGGCTTGCCCGCGAAGCTTTTGGCGACCTCAAGGGCCTCTTCGCTGGCAAGCCAAGCTCCTACAGGTTTGCGGTGTTCCCAGGTTTTCATTTCAATCTCTGGCTGGCATGGTAAACCCCGTACCGACTGTTGCCAGGGCAACAGTGTCTGGACAGTTTGCTGTTTTACAGCTGTGATAAATTCTAGGTTTTTGTCTTAACTACCTGAAAATAATGGTTTTTATTTTTAGGCACGACTCCTGCTATGTCCCTGATATGCGTTTTGCATTTTCAAGGACTCTGGAGTCGGTCTATGACAACTGTCGCCAAACCTGCTTACACCGCTCATATCATCCGCTCGGATGAAGAAGCCATTGCCGCGGCCAGAACCCTCGCTGCACGTTTTGCCGTCGAAGCCGGCGTCCGTGACCGCGAGCGCCGCCTGCCCGCCGCCGAGCTCGATGAATTCGCCGCCAGTGGCCTGTGGGGCATCACGGTTCCCAAAGCCTACGGCGGTGCCGGCGTTTCCTATGTGACGGTGGCGGAAGTCATCAAGATCATTTCCGCTGCCGATTCATCCCTCGGCCAGATCCCGCAGAACCATCTCGGTGTGCTGGATATCCTCCTGCAAACCGCCAGCGAGGAACAAAAGCACTACTACTTCACCAAGGTGCTGCAAGGCTATCGCTTCGGCAATGCCTTCTCCGAAGCCAAGAGCAAGAACGCCGGCACCTTCGACACCCGTATCCGTTTCGACGGTGACAGCGCACATATCGACGGTGAAAAGTTCTACTGCACCGGCGCCTTGTTCGCCCATATCGTCCCGGTGGTCGGCCTCGATGAGGCCGGCAATGCGCAGATCGCCTTTGTCGAGCAGGGCTCCCCGGGCCTGACCATCGTCGACAATTGGGATGGCTTCGGCCAGCGCACCACCGCCAGCGGCAATGCCTTGTTCAACGACGTGAAGGTGCCGCGCAGCAGCGTGATTCCGGCGCACAAGGCCTTTGACCTGCCCACCGCCAACGGCCCGATTTCCCAGATCATCCAGGCGGCGGTCGACACCGGCATTGCCGTCGGTGCCCTCGAAGAAGCCAAGCGTCATGCCCGCCAGGCCCGGCCGTGGATCGACAGCCAGCAGGAACACGGCTGGCAGGACCCGTTCACCCAGGCCGCGATCGGCGATCTGGAATGGCGGGTGCACGGCACCGAAGCCATCCTGGAAAAGGCCGGACTGGCGGTCGACCACGCCCTGGCGCAACCCAGCGAAGACAGCGTTGCCCTGGCCTCCGTGGTGGTGGCCCAGGCCAAGGTGCTGTCCGCCGAAATCGCGTTGCTGGCCAGCAGCAAGATTTTCGAGCTGGCCGGTACCCGTTCGGTACTGGCCAGGCACAACCTCGATCGCCATTGGCGCAACGCCCGCACCCACACCCTGCATGACCCGGCGCGCTGGAAATACCACCTGATCGGCAACTACCTGCTCAACGGCGTCAAGCCGGCCCGGCACGCCTGGAACTAGGAGCTCACGATGAACGCATTGACTCATCCCGCCAGCCACCAGCCCGCCCTGGCACGGGTGGCGAGCGACCTGCACAACGCCCGCCAATCCCTGGAACGGACCCTCGGCGTCGTGCGCGCCCATGCCCAACTGGCCGCCGATCACCAGGTCATCGGCAAGTTCGGCGACCTGCAGATTCGCATCGACGTGGCGGCGGCCCTGCTGGAGCGCGCCGAACGCATTGCCGCTGGCACCCAGGACGAGGCTGAAAAGACCATCGCCGTCGCTGAAGCCAGCATCGCCATCGCCGAAGCCCTGGCGCAGGTCGGCCAGGTCGAACTGGAACTGACCGGCCAACGCCCCGACTGGTCGCCCAGCCATGATCCGCTCCAGGATCCTTTGCATCTCAAATACCGATTGATCGGTGACTTGCGCCTCAATGGCGTGGTTCCACCGAGTGCCAGGAGTGCTGTCGATGTCCCGTGAAATCCGCCTCAATGCCTTCGACATGAACTGCGTCGGCCATCAGTCGCCCGGCCTGTGGGCTCACCCGCGTGACCGCTCCTGGCAGTACAAGGACCTGGAATACTGGACCGACCTGGCGAAGATCCTTGAGCGTGGCAAGTTTGACGGCCTGTTTATCGCCGATGTGCTGGGTATCTATGACGTCTACAACGGCAATGGCGACGCGGCGATTCGCCAGGCGGCCCAGGTGCCGGTGAACGATCCCTTGCAGTTGATCCCACCCATGGCGCTGGTGACCGAGCACCTGGGCTTCGGTCTCACCGCTTCGCTGTCCTTCGAGCACCCGTATCCCTTTGCCCGACGTCTTTCCACCCTCGATCACCTGACCAAGGGCCGCGCCGGCTGGAACATCGTCACTTCGTACCTGGAAAGCGGTGCGAAGAACCTCGGCCAGCGTGCCCAGACCGAACATGACGCCCGTTACGACTATGCCGAGGAGTACCTGGAGGTCTGCTACAAACTCTGGGAAGGCAGCTGGGAAGACGGCGCGGTCCTGCGCGACCGGGCGCGCAAGGTGTTCAGCGACCCGAGCAAGATCCACGAGATCCAGCATGTCGGCAAACACTTCCAGGTGCCGGGTATCCACCTGTGTGAACCGTCGCCGCAACGCACGCCGGTTCTGTATCAGGCCGGCGCGTCCAGCCGGGGCAAGCAGTTCGCCGCTGAGCATGCCGAGTGCGTGTTTGTCGCCGCACCGTCCAAGGTGCTGCTGAAAAAAGTCGTGGCCGATATCCGTCGGCGCGCGGCCGAGGCGGGTCGGGACCCGAAAAGCATCCTGATCTTCAACCTGCAGACGGTGATCCTTGGCGAGACCGATGCCAAGGCCAAGGCCAAGTTCGAGGAATACAAATCCTATGTCAGCTACGAGGGCGCCATGGCGCTGATCTCGGGCTGGACCGGGATCGACTTCAGCCAGTTCAAGCCCGATGAACCGCTGCGGCATGTGCACACCAATGCCATCCAGTCGGCGGTGGAGACCTTTTCCACGGCAGACCCGAACCGGATCTGGACGCCCAATGAGTTGGCTGACTGGGTCGGGATCGGTGGGTTTGGGCCGCTGTTTGTCGGCAGCCCGGAAACCGTGGCGGACCTGTTGCAGGAGTGGGTTGAAGAGACCGATGTCGACGGTTTCAACCTGGCTTATGCGCTGACCCACGAGACCTTTGTTGACGCGGTGGACTTGCTGGTGCCGGAGTTGCAGAAGCGTGGTGTGTACAAGACCGAATACGCACCGGGGACCTTGCGCGAGAAGCTGTTCGGCGCGGGACCGAAGCTGGCGGATATCCATCCGGGGGCGGGGTATCGGGATCTGGCGGCGTTGCGGGAGAAGAGCCTGCGTTCGGCCTGATTCCCGGCCGACAAACCTGTATTTCACAACCGCCAGCGGACCACCGCACGCCAAACGACTGAACGAGGTTCCGCCATGAGCGTGCATGAACTGAAACGTCCGCCCGTCATCCATCCGCCGCACCCTGAAACGGTTTCGATCTTTACGGGTGCCCTTGAGCAGTTGCGCCATTGGGCCCAGGTCATCCCGTTGCAAAGCGCCTTGCGCCACAAGCGCCATGGGCAATGGCACAGCTGGCGCTGGATCGATGCCTTGCGCGAGGTCGAGCGCCTGGCCGATGGCCTGCGCCAGCACGGCTTCACTGCCGACTCGCGCCTGGTCGTCAGCGGCGCCCTGGAGCCGAACCTGTTACTGCTGGCACTGGCGGCCCATTCCATCGGCGGTCAGGTCTTCAGCGTGGCCCCGGACCTGAGCGCCGAAGCCCTCGGTCAGGCTTTCTGGCGCCTGCACCCCAGCCACGGCTTTGTCGACAGCCGCCAGCAACTGCTCGACTGGCTCGCGGCCGGTGATTCAAGCGCTGCCCCCGCGGTGCTGATCGCCAATCAGTTGCCGGGACGCCAGCCGGGTTCTCCGAGGCAAAGCGTACTCGCCTTCGCCAGCCTCAGTGGCGACAACCAGGAGCCGCGCCCGCTGGTGCTGTGGCGTGCAACAAGCGCTCAACCTCAGCTGTGGAGTGAAGAAGATAGCCAATGGCAGGGCGGCTTGAGCGTGGTGCTGGAGCAATGGCTGAACACCGGCCATAGCCTGGCCTTCCCGGAAAGCCGCGACAGCGCCAGCCGTGATCGACGGGAACTCGCGCCGTCCGGCCTGTTGCTGTCAGCGGAGCGCCTGCAAGTGCTGGCCGAGGAAATCGAACAACGCCTGGCGCCTGCAGGCAGTTGGCGCCGGCGCCTGTGCGAATGGGCCCTGGCCCATCCCGAACGACTCGTGGCCCGCCTGCTCAAGCAACGTGTGCGGCGCCTGCTGGGCTTTCAGCGCCTGCAATACATCTGGCAACCGGCGACGCCATCGAACGTCCCGGCGGCCTTCAATCAATGGCGGGTCGATGCCCCTGGACGGAAAAGCGCATGAGTACGCTCGAACCGATTTTGCAAGTGCGTGACGTGTCGCTGTCGTTCAAGGGCGTGAAGGCTATCAACGAACTGTCATTCGAAGTGCGGCGCGGTGAGATCTGCGCCCTGATCGGGCCCAACGGCGCGGGCAAGAGTTCGTTGCTCAACCTGTTGAATGGGGTCTACCGCTTCGACAGCGGCGAGATCGTCTTCGAGCAGCAGCGCTTTCGTCGCATCGATCCCCTGGACGCGGCCCGTCGCGGCATTGGTCGGACCTTCCAGAACAATGCGCTGTTCAAGAAGATGAGTGTGATCGACAACCTCCTGACCGGGCTGTCGCGGCATATGCGCAGCCACTTTCTTGAACAGGCCCTGGGCCTGCCCCGGGCGCGGCGGGAAGCCGAGGCCTTTCGCCTCAAGGCCCAACACATTCTCCAGTTGCTTGAACTGCAGGCCGTGCGCGATGTGCCGGTGGGCACCTTGTCCTATGGCCGGCAAAAACGCGTGGAGCTGGGCAGGGCATTGATCGCCGGGCCCACGCTATTGCTGCTGGACGAGCCCATGGCCGGCATGAACGCCGAAGAAAAGCAGGAAATGGCGCGGTTTATCGCCGACGTCAATCGCGACCTCGGCACCACCGTGGTGCTGATCGAGCATGACATGGGGGTGGTGATGGGCCTGTCCGATCATGTGGTGGTGCTCGACTACGGGCGCAAGGTCGGCGACGGTACGCCGGCCGAAGTGCAAGGCAATCCCGAGGTGATCGCGGCCTACCTGGGAGCGGTGCACTGATGACGTTTTTCCTTGAAACCCTGATCGGCGGGTTACTCGCCGGTACCCTTTATTCGCTGGTCGCCATCGGTTTCGTGCTGATCTACAAGGCCAGTGGCGTGTTCAATTTTGCCCAGGGCTCGATGCTGTTGTTTGCCGCGCTGACCTTTGTCAGTCTTCACGACCAAGGCGTGCCGTTCGCCCTGGCGTTGCTGCTGACGGTCGGAGTGATGGTGATCGGCGCGCTGCTGATCGAGCGCCTGGTATTGCGGCCTTTGGTCAACCGTTCGCAGATCACCCTGTTCATGGCGACCCTGGGCCTGTCGTTCATTATCGAAGGCCTGGCCCAAGGGCTGATGGGCTCCCAGGTCCGCGCGCTGGACCTGGGCATCGACGACGTGCCGCTGTTTGTCCACGGGGTGATGCTCAGCCAGTTCGACCTGATTGCCGCCGCTGCCGCGGTGGTCCTGGTGGTGGTCCTGGCGCTGCTGTTCAACAAGACCCGGATCGGCGTATCGCTGCGGGCGGTGGCCGACGACACCACGGCGGCGCTGTCCATCGGCATCAACCTCAATCGCATCTGGCAGATCGTCTGGGCGGTGGCCGGCTGTGTCGGCCTGGTGGCGGGCCTGCTCTGGGGCGCGCGCCAGGGGGTGCAGTTTTCCCTGTCGCTGGTGGTGCTCAAGGCCTTGCCGGTGTTGATCATCGGCGGCTTCACCTCGATCGGCGGGGCGATTGTCGGCGGGTTGATCGTCGGCGCCTCCGAGAACCTCGCCGAAGTCTATATAGGGCCGCTGATCGGCGGCGGCATCACGCCCTGGTTCGCCTATGTCCTGGCGTTGGCCTTCCTGTATATCCGCCCGGCCGGCCTGTTCGGCGAGCGGGCCATCGAGCGAGTGTGAAGCATGTCCGTTCCCGTAATGAGTGAAAGCGCACCCTGGGTGCTGATCGAGCGGCGCCTGCCATGGTCATTGCTCGGCCTGCTGGTGCTGGCGTTCGGCGTCGTGCCGCTGGTGGGCAACGACTATTGGCTGAGTGCGATCCTGATCCCGTTCCTGGTGCTGTCCCTGGCAGGACTGGGGCTCAACCTGCTGACCGGTTACACCGGGCAGACCTCGGTCGGCGCGGCGGGTTTCATGGCGGTGGGGGCCTTTGCCACCTATGGCTTTCTGTTGCGCCTGCCGGAACTGGGCCTGCCCGTGGCGCTGCTGGGCGGCGGCATTATCAGCGGCCTGGTGGGCTTGCTGTTCGGCCTGCCCAGTTCGCGGATCAAGGGCTTCTACCTGATGGTCACCACCCTGGCCGCGCAGTTTTTCCTCGAGTGGCTGTTCGTCAAGTTTTCCTGGTTCTACAACTACGGCTCGTCCGGGACCATTTCCGCGCCCAGCCTGTCGTTGCTCGGACATGACCTGAATACCCCGGTAGGCCGCTACCTGCTGACCCTGGTCACGGTACTGCTGCTGACCTGGGTCGCGCGCAACCTGGTGAACAGCCAGACCGGGCGCAACTGGATGGCGATCCGCGATATGGATACGGCCGCGGCGGTGATCGGCATTCCGGTGGCGCGCTACAAGCGCCTGGCCTTTGCCGTCAGTTCGTTCTACCTGGGCATTGCCGGTGCGCTGTGGGCGTTCGCCTACCTGGGCACCGCGAGCGCCGGCAGTTTCGATATCAATCGGTCGTTCCAGATCCTCTTCATCATCATTATCGGCGGCATGGGCAGCATCGCCGGCAACTTTGTCGGCGCGGCCTTTATCTGCCTGCTGCCGATCCTCCTCAGCCACCTCGGCCAGGCCTTGCTCGGCGGTGCGGTGGATGCCGGGCAGTTGCAGAACCTGCAAAAAATCATCTTTGGCGTGCTGATCATCCTGTTCCTGATCAAGGAGCCGGAAGGGCTGATCCGCCTGCTGAGCAACACCCGCGAACGGCTCCGGCACTGGCCGTTGCGCTTCTGACTTCCCGACTTCCCATCCCTGGAGAACGATTCCACCATGCGTGCACTTTTCAAACGTTCACTGACGGCTGCGGCCCTGGCCCTGACGGTTCTCGGCACTGCGGCGCCGATGGCCCAGGCCTCGCCCGACCAGCAATTCTTTCCCTTGGCCACCTACCGGGTTGGCGCCTATGCCTCCAGCGGTGTGCAGGTCTGGGCCGGGATGATCGACTACCTCAACTACATCAACGAGGTGGAAGGCGGGATCAACGGCGTCAAGCTGGTCTGGCAGGAGTGTGAAACCGAATGGACGGCGGAGAAGGGCATCGAGTGCTACGAGCGCTTCAAAAATGGATTGGATGGTGCGCCGGTGGCGGTCTATCAGCCTAACGGCGCACCCGCGGCCTACGCCTTGAGCGAGCGCGCGGAAGTCGACAAGATCCCGCTGATCACCCTCGGTTACGGCCGCACCGAGGCCACCGACGGCAAGGTCTTTCCCTATAACTTCCCGGTGATGCTGACCTTCTACAGCGAAGCCTCGACCCTGGTGAACTACATCGCCCAGCGCGAAGGCGGTTTCGACAAGCTCAAGGGCAAGAAGATCGCCACCGTCTACCACGACTCGGCCTATGGCCGCGAAACCCTCGGGCCGCTGAAACTGCTGGCGGAAAAATACGGTTTCGAGAATATCCAGATTCCGGTTGCCGATCCGGGCAACGAACAGTCGGCGCAATGGCGGCAGATTCGCCAGCTCAATCCGGACTGGGTGTTCCTGCGGACCTGGGGTGTATCGACGCCGGTGGCCGTGAAGACCGCTGCGCGCTTTGGCTTCCCGGTGGACCATATCGTCGGTGATATCTGGGCCAGCTCCAGCGAAGATGTGTTGCCGGCAGGTGCGGCGGCCAAGGGTTACCTGGCGTTGACGCCTTACCCGGCGGGCGCGGACTTCGAGATCCACAAGCGGATCAAGCAATACATCCTCGACAAGGGCAAGAGTGACCTCAAGGACAAGAGCAACTTCGGCAGCGTCTACTACAACTCCGGGTTGGTGAACGCGGCGATTGCGGTGGAAGCCATTCGCACCGGGCAGGCCAAGTTCGGCAAGCGGCCGCTGCATGGTGAAGAAGGGCGCTGGGGCCTGGAGCACCTGGATATCGACGATGCGCGGCTCAAGGCCATGGGCTTCTACGGCCTGATGCAGAACCTGAAACTGTCCTGCAGCGACCATGAAGGCGGCGGTTCGGCGCGGGTCCAGCAATGGGACGGCAGCCACTGGAGCCTGGTCAGCGACTGGATCGCGGCGGATCGGGCGTTGTTGCGGCCTTTGATCGACGAGAAATCGGCAGCCTTCGCGGCAGAAAAACACCTGACTCCGCGCACCTGCGCGGCGGGCGAATAAGCCATGGGCCAGCCCGCGCTTGAGGCGAGTGGTTCGCCGTTGTTGCAGGTCTCCGATATCGAGGTGATCTATGACCGGACGATCCTGGCAGTGTCCGGGGTTTCCCTGAATGTGCCCAAAGGCGGCATCGTCGCCTTGCTCGGGGCCAACGGTGCGGGCAAAAGCACCACCCTCAAGGCGATCTCCGGGCTGGTGCGGGCTGAGCGGGCGCAGGTCACGCGCGGCAGCATCCACTTCCAGGGGCGTGACAGCCTGGCGGTCGACCCTAGCCAGCGCGTGCGTGACGGCCTGGTGCATGTGCTGGAGGGGCGGCATGTATTTGGGCAACTGACGGTGGAGGACAACCTGCGCAGTGGCGGGTTTGTCCGCGGGCTGAGTCGACGGCAGATGCTGGAAGACCTGGAGCGGATCTATGCCTGGTTCCCGCGCCTGAAAACCAAGCGCAAGACCCAGGCCGGGCTGACTTCCGGGGGCGAGCAACAGATGGTCGCCATTGGTCGGGCCTTGATGACGCGACCCACTTTAGTCTTGCTCGACGAGCCATCCATGGGACTGGCGCCTATTATCGTTCAGGAAATCTACGAGATCGTGGCTCAGCTCAATCGTGAGCAGCAGGTCAGCTTTCTGATTGCCGAGCAAAACATTAATGTAGCGCTCAAATACGCGACCCAGGCCCATGTGCTGGACACCGGTCGGGTAGTGCTCAGCGGTACGGCGGATGAATTGCTGGCCAGGGGCGACCTGCACGACTTCTACCTGGGCAAGCACTGACAAGAGAGTGAAGAATGAGTGAAACCCTGAGCGGACAGGCGACAGACGCCATCCCGGCTGCCGATGTGTTGATCATCGGCGGGGGCCTGAGTGGCGCGATGCTGGCGGTGCAGTTGCTGCGCCTGGAAGGCCGGCGACGGATCCTGATCGTCGAGCCGCGTGCCGAATTGGGACGGGGTGAGGCCTACAGCGCCACGGAGCTGGGGCATACGTTGAACGGCAATGCGGCAAGGATGAGCGTCGACCCGGACAATGCCGATGACCTGACGCAATGGTTGCAGGCTTATATAGCGGACGGTGGTTGGCCTGAGTCGGATCAGCAGCATGTGCCGGTCAGCGAGCTGTTCATGCCCCGGGGGATCTTTGGTCTTTACGTCCAGCAGCGCCTGGCCGAAGCCCGGGAGCGGGGTGCGACCTGGGGATCGACAGCCGAGCATGTGCGGGGCGAAGTGGTCGATCTGCAAACCGGCAGTAGCGCAGTGGTGCTGACGCTGGCCGATGGCCGGCAACTGCAAGGTGCCAGCGCGGTGTTGGCAACCGGCATGTTCCCGGCGGCGCGTACGCGGCAGAAGCAATCCAGCGGTTTGAATGCGGCGGCGGTGGACCCTTGGGATGTGGCGACCATGTCACGACTCGATCCACAAGGGACGGTGCTGATCATCGGTTCCGGCCTGACCATGGTCGATGCCGTGGTTTCCCTGGAGCAGGCTGGGCATCGTGGGCCGATCCGGGTTATTTCCCGGCATGGGCTGTTGCCCCATGTGCGGCGTCAACCGCCGAGCTGGGTGGATTTCCTGGCGGCCGATCACAGTATTCGCAGCCCACTGCAGTTGCTGCGTGAGGTCCGTCGCCAATGCACCTTCGCGTTGGAGACCGGGATTGACTGGCAGGCGCCGCTGGACACGGTGCGGGCGCATATCGGTCGGCTCTGGAGCCAGGCCAGCGATGTTCAGCGTCGACAGTTCGTGCGGCATGTACGGCCGTGGTGGGAGAGCCATCATCACCGTTCACCGCCCTTGAGTGCCGAGTTGGTGGAGCGTCTTTATAAGGAAGGGCGGTTGACCATCGAGGCGGCGTCGCTCAAGGGGCTGGATGAGCCACGGGAGGGGCAGGTGAGTATTTCCATCCGGCCACGGGGAGAGGCGCAGACACGTACGGTTACGGGCGCAGCCTTGATCAACTCCACCGGCATTGAATATGACTGGCGCCGGGTAGACCGCCCATTGCCCCAGCAATTGCTGGCGCGGCGACTGATTCGGCCAGGGCCGCTGGCGTTGGGGATTGCGGCGGATGTCGGTGGCGCGGTGGTGGATGCCGAGGGCGATATCTCCACCCGCTTGTTCGCCATGGGCCCGCCGTTACGGGGCATGTGGTGGGAGAGCACGGCGGTGACGGATGTGGCCAGCCAAGCGAAGGCACTGGCGGCGCGTCTGGTGCAATTGAGCGCCGCGCAGAAAGACCGAGGCTGACCTAAAAATTATTAGAATTCAGGGGGTTGCCAGTGTCATTCAACTAGGACATAATGCGCGCCATCAGCACGGACGGCAACGTATCGAACGCTGAAGAATCAAGGAGTTGCGGCAAGCCAGTCTTGCAAGGGCGCTCGATTCGACCTGAGGCCGAGTAGCAAAATGGTTATGCAGTGGATTGCAAATCCATCTACGCCGGTTCGATTCCGACCTCGGCCTCCACTATTCAAAAGCCCCGTAGATTCGTCTACGGGGCTTTTTTTTGCTTGAAAATCGGCGTCTCAGCTGCTTTTCGATCATTTCCGCCGCTGGGCATCCTTAAAGTCGCAAGAGCACCTGTTAAGGGCGACGGGGTAGTGGCCTTTTGCTAAAGTCGGTTTTTTATAGGGATGAAATCAGATGAAACGGATGTTGCTCGTTGGGCTCGTTGCTGTGTTGTTGGCGGGTTGTGGGGATCCCAAGCTCGATGCCACAACGGAGGCGACGTTGCAGGAGTCCACGAAAAAAGTGGCTGAAAAGCTCTCTCCTGAGGAAAAGAAGCAGTTCGCGGCCGATCTGATGCTCATTGCATTGAGCAAAATGGATCTGGTGAACAAGTCGGCTGACGTCATGCAGCAGGAGATCAATTCGAGCATGAACGGCAAGACTGCGGCCGAATTGAACGAGTTGGCCAACAACATTCGTTTTGAAAGGGATAAAAAGCAAAAGGAGCAGGCCTTGCTGGAGATCAAGGCGCTGCAGTCCAAGGTAGCCGCTGCTGCTGTAGCCAAGGCTGAACTGTCGAAATTCACCGTGCCCAAGTCGAGAGTGCTGAGCCAGGCTGAAAAATACTCGAACATCCCTCAGCCGATTATCGAGCTGACGGTTCAGAACGGCACCACCCACCCGATTTCCCGCGCGTATTTCAAGGCGACCATTGCCAGTCCTGAAAGGGCTGTGCCGTGGTTTGTTGATGTCTTCAGCTATGACATTGGTGGCGGATTGGAGGCGGGCGAGGGCGCGGTCTGGAAGCTTTTGCCTGATAAATACGGCAAGTGGGGGCATATTGAAGCGCCTGCCAGTGCCTATGTCTCTGTTGAGGTCTATAGGCTGGATGGGCCAGATGGTAAGGCGCTTTTTGACGCTAGTGGTTTGAGTGAGAGCGAGCAGGCGCGGTTGGATGATTTGCAGAAACAGTATGGCGCGATCTGATAGCGACTGACTTTCCGTGAGCCCATTACGACGAGCTCATGTGGCAGGCCAATGCATTGCAGCGCGCCCTCGGGGGTGCCTCTCACAAAGGCACTCACCGAGGGGGAATATCCACCGAAGGAGTCAGGCATGATCTGGAGCACCATCGCGATAAACGGAATGACGCTCACTCATATTCGGCAGGAGGACAACACCAACCAGTGCGTCGCCGCCAGCGTAGGGATGATTGCGCAAAACGCCAATTACTGGCGCAAGAACGAAAACGCGCTGTTCAGCTACGGCGCAGCCGCGATGAAAAAACATAATCCCGGCGCATTCCTCCAGGTAGACGACCGGGTGCTGATCAATGTAAACGGTATACGCAGCAACGCTGTTGCGGCTTAACTTTTCGCTGGATGTACAGAGCCGTCGCAGGTTAGGCGCTGCCAGGGAGTCATCCCGATCTAAGTATTTGCACTTGACGTATCCCCCAAAAAATCAAAATCCGGTGCGTCTCTCGGCATCGGATTTTTATATGGAAAGGGGAGGGGGCAAATCAGTTTCAGGGCTCAATACAGATTTCTCAGCTCAAGCCTTTCTATTTTGATATGAAGTTAAAGATGAGGGCGGCATGAATTGTTGATTAATGCCGCCATCCAGATTTTAGTGATTTTGATAGAGGTTGCTTATTTTTGCTTCAGTCCGCGATTGACGGAATGGGGATCTCAGGGTAGAAAATACTAATGGTTGCTTTTCCTTCTGACCGATCTGTTAGAAATATCTGAGCAGCAAGTGCTTGGGCGTCTGTCAGTGTACTTAGGTCACTTTTGATTTTGTCGAACAGCTCTACCTTGTAGGTGCTGACCTCAGTGCCATCGGCCCGAGTTCTATAAACTCTATATTTCCATGTTTTACCTCTATGTAATTTATTGGTGTGAAGTCCTGTTTTTTGGTATACGACAGTCTTTGCATCGTTTCCATCTTCGTCTGAGGCCGCAGCCAAAGAAAAGTCTGGTGCGATTGTATTTATATTGTTTACTGCAGAATTTGCAACTGATTCAAGGCTGCGGTTGAAGAAACAGCTGTAACCCCAAATGCCTTTGGGTTCAGGTTTTTTCTCTATGAATTCAGTCGGATAGATAAGAGTTGCTGTCGCCGAGCCGCCGTCACAGTCAGTCAGGAACACCCTTGCGGCAAATGCACTTCTGTGCTCCAGCGTGTTCAGTATTTCTTTGATTGGATTGAATAGGTCAGATGTGTAGCGAGCCTGGTCGTGGCCGCTTGCTTTTGTTTTAAATGTACAAGAGCGCCAGCTTGAGTTGTTTATTATTTCTGGGGCATTATTTATGTGGCTATAGAAGATTACCGATTTCGCGGGATCGCCTTTTTCATCCGCAATAGATGCAAATACCTTCATTTCTTGAGATGAGAATTGATCAAGGCTCTTTTTCATTTCCTCGAAAAGTTCGTCAATGTCATTTTTAAAAGTTATCAGGAAATCCCATTGTCCGCTCATAATAACGCTCCTTTAAATTTGCTTTCTCGATAGCTTTAGTGTTTGCCTTGATTATCTGAGTAGACTGGATTTTGATAGCGTATCGATGCCTTTCTATCCTGTTAGTCTATTCAGTTTCTGAGCTGATCTGGCTGCCACTCAAGCGTAGCATCCGTTTGTTGTTTTCTACATGCCGGCACTGCTGATAATCCTATGCTGTGTGTGCATCTAGCAATTGAGGTTTCGGCGTGGTGCGGTGCGATTCGAGTTGATGAGCTGTAAAGATAGGGAGCGGTCGGCAGAGGATGGAGGGCCGAGCGAGAGCTGGAAGCGGCGGTTTCGGCTTGCCGGTAATCAGCCCAACCTGGCTCGCGTCGCGCTCCCCCGTCGGTCGATCCTCCCCGGCATGGAATACCGTGCCTGCTCCAACCCAGTTAAGACTCCCCTGCACCCATGAAATATTTGTTAGTTGTCCCTCGCCGCTATGACACGGACCATGGTCCGTAGTAAACGCCAATCACGCTACTTCAGCACGAGGAAAACTGGCTCCATGCATCAGAAGAAACGCTCACCGCAGCATACTGTCATCCACTGCCTGGGCAGCCTGAGCCTGCGCACGGTGGGTGCAGTCGCGATCACCCTCTCTACCCTGAGCTGCGCACAAGCAGCCACATCCCCCACAGATACCATCAAGGCATTCAAACTCTGCACTGGTGCGGATAACAACTCGCACGTACTGGAAGGGACCATCGACCAGACCATGCGTAACGACGTGACCGCCATTCACTTCAAGCAAACCCCGGCGCATGCCTCCTTTGATTGGCATAAGGACCCGGAGCCTCAGTACGTCATGACACTGTCCGGCACCCTGGCGTTCGTAACCAAAACCGGTGAGAAATTCACCCTGCATCCGGGTGAAGTGCTGATCGCTGAAGACAACACCGGCTCAGGACATCGTTGGAATCTGGTCGACGATCAACCCTGGCGGCGTGGGTATGTGGTCCTGAAGCCTGGTGCGCCGGATTCATTTATCCCGAACGATCCCGTCGCTGCGAAAGTGTGTAAAGCACCTTAGTCCGGCTATCACTCCGGCTTCTTTTCGGGTTGAACCCACTTGGCCGGTACAACCCCTGGCGTGACCTCAACCACGATCTTGCCTCGCGTGCGGCCGGTCGCGAGGGCAGCATAGGCGGCGTCCAGCCGATCAAGTGGGAAGACTTGACTCACAAACGGTTTGATAATGCCCTTGTCTAGCAGCACGGCGATCTCGCGGAGCTGCGCGCCATCTGGCCGGGTGAGCGGCCCATGAAACTCTACGCCGCGTTCCGCTGCCAGGGCTTCGAAGCGTGCGACCCCGGCTGCTGCGGCCTTTGCCGTCGATTCGGGCAAGCCAAGTGACATGAAAGCACGGGCGTCGGATAAGCTGACCAGCCCCACATAGCGACCTCCTGGAGCCAGACTCAGGATCGACCGTTCGGTCAGTTCGCCGCACACTCCGTCGTACACAACGTCGTAGGGCCCAAAGTCTTCAAAACGCTCGCAGGTATAATCTACCGCCTGGTCCACGCCCAACTCTTTCAAGAAGGCCTGGTTGGCAGGACCCGCCGTCGCCGTCACATGGGCCCCCAAGTGCTTGGCGAAGGGGACCGCGAAAGTACCCACACCGCCAGCGCCGGCATGGATCAGCACTCGCTCACCCGGCTTCAGGTGCGCGCGTTCGATGAAAGCTTGCCAGGTGGTTAACGCGACTGTTGGCAGGCTGGCCGCCTCAATGTGCGACAGCGTCAAGGGCTTGCGGGCCAACAACCGGGTCGGCACAGCCACGCGCTCCGCGTAGGCGCCGGGTGCGTGGTTCGGCAGGCGCGCGAATACATCATCCCCGGCCTTGAACATCGAGCTTGCCGGTGCCTGGACGACGACACCGGAGACGTCGAAACCGGGCACCTGCGGAAAAGCAAAGGGAAGCAGTTGACGATATTTCCCTTCCCGCATCGCAAGCTCGACCGGGTTGACTCCGGCGGCGCGGACCTCAATCAGTACTTCGTCGTCTTTAACCTCCGGCTCCGACCGCTCGCCGAATGCCACCACTTCATTGCCGCCGTAACCAGTAAGAAAAGCTGCTTTCATGTCTGTATCTCCACAGGATGGGAGTCAAGACTCTAGCATGTTAGTCTCATTATTGAACTAATTAATCAGGGTCGGCTCGCTTGCGCTGATGGGTGCTGCCTCTGGTCATGCATTCTCCGCGGGTAGCCTGGACCTCAGACGTATGTCGGAGGGGGAAACCCGTCGCCCTGCGGAAGAACGAATTTCCAACGGCGGGATCACGGTTTCGTCGACGACGTCAATCATGTCCGCAGGATGAGCGTTCGGCGAGAATAGCCAGCGGTCTCCCCACTGGCGCATGGCAACGATCATCGCGCCGAGGTCCTCTCCCATTGGCGTCAGCACGTATTCGAGGCGTCGGCCATTTTCAGCCACAGGTTGCTGAATCAATACCCCACCGGCCACCAGCTTTTTCAGGCGGGCCGTCAAGAGATTGCGCGACATCTGCAGCCGCTCCTGAAAATCGTCAAAACGGCGAACACCGCCAAAAGCCTCCCTGAGAATGAGCAGGCTGCCCCACTCGCCGATGAGGTCCACGGCCCGGGCTATTGGGCAGTTCGCGTCCGCCCATATCTTGCGTTGCATAAACAGAATCCTTGGACGTTGGAAAGGTGAGATCGGGGTCGAGAGACGCCGATACAGTTTGCAATTGTAAGCCCATCTTGCGGCGCAAACCTGCTCTACGGGTTGATGGTGCAATCGGCAGGCTGTCGTGGAGCCGGGTGTTCGCTGCGGTCAGCGAAATGTATGATCGCAGGCGGAGCTCACTATTGAGCCGCCCACAGTCATACACCGAGAAGAAAACGAACATGGACAAGCACTTCGGTAATTCAGGGCTATTCAAGATCCATTCGTACCACTGCAACGGATCCCAGGGCAGCGACATCGTTGCCTGGGAACTGAAAAATCTTGCGTTGAATACGAAGGAATTTTTGATATGTCCAAAGAACTACTCGGAGTATCTGCTCTAGCATTGATGGTGGTCGGTGAGTTTTGTGCGATCTACAGTGAGGTGGTAACCGCCAGGCTTGCCCAAACAAATGGCGGTTCGTGGGAGGCCTTCATGCTCCCCGTTGCGCTGATGTGCTTTGCGGGGCTTTGTCTGCTGGGGGCCTATTGGCTGGGCTATGTGGCTGTCGGTGATATCTGGGTTGTGACGGTGGTTTCAGTCACCTCATTGCTGCTTCTTGAACCGATGGTTGTCTGGTCCATATTCCACGAAGCCCCAAAGCGTGGCGCGTTAATCGGGTTTTGCCTGGGCGCCTTAGGCATGCTGTCCACAGTGCTGCTGTAGCCCACCACTGGCCCGGCAATCAGCTGCCGGGCCAGCTCATCATGTGATCTCAGCTGTAGTCCTTGAACGTTTTGTCCTGCCATTCGCCAGAGTTGGGATTGAATACTTTGTCCGGTTTCTGTACCGGCCCTGAGGCCCCAGACCCGGTGTAACCTCTTTGGATAGAAGTGATTCCGCTGATGGGGACTTCATTGATCTGACCGCTGTAGGTGGTCGATTCAAGAAAGGCTTTTCCTGCCTGAGTGTCTACATTTCTCAGTTTGCCTTGTATGCACTGAGGCGACATGGCTCCGGGAAATTGCCCCCAGATGCGAAGGTATTCGCCAACAGGAATATTGTTAAGGTCTTCAGCAAAGTTGCTCATTCTGGTTCCCTCAGAAGGTGATAAAAGTTAGCAGTTGCCTGGAAAATATAATCGCTCAGCTGGCGGGTATTAGAATGTTTGATATTTTTGCATATAGCATTTTGTTTTAGGGGGGAGGCTGACTGTGTGCTATGAACGCACCTTTCTATTGATGGTCAGCTCGCCCGTATATGGTCTGGTCTGTGTTTGTCGGTATTGTCGATAAAAAGTGGGGGCCTATCGCTCAATCCCCTGTTTTCCTCTATCGGGCTTGGCAATCTCTTCAGGCAGGTGACTTGCCCAAGCGATATTCCTTGTAGACGGTGCTGTCATACTTTAATCTTCAAACCCACAGAAATAGCGAGCATCGAGCATGGCTTTTTTATCCAATGGCATCGAAATAGACCCGCAGTTGCCGTTGGACGCCGAATGTCGCATCGACGCGGGTGGCAAGCTTCTTGGATGGTTGTCTATCGTACTCGTCTTGCCAATGGCCTGCTTTATGGTGTATGCGTTTACAGAAAATCTGAGAAACCATTATCTTGTTCACGATCTGCATTTCAATTTTTCAATAGTCTTTGGGGCGCTGTCCTGCATATTATTTGTCTTGATAGCTGGCTCAAGTATCCAGCGAGTGCGCGCCGCGCACTTGCCGGTGGTGCTATTACGCCCAGGTGAGTTAAGACTCTGTAATAGCCTGGCACCGATCACCCTGACGGATATACAGGCCATTGAATACACGTTCTCTCGTAATTCGGTGCTCGTCATTCTGGTCATCAAGCCGCAGGCAGCTCTACCGTTACTGGCCCCTCATCGGTTCGGCATGCCTGATGGCCGGCGTATATGGCGTAAGCACCGAATTTTCTTCCAGTTGCTCCAGCCGATGTACGCGGGCCAATTGGTAACAAAAGGTTCAGTCATCCAGCGAATAGAACAGTATTGGGCTGCGGCTAACGCCAGATTAAACGTGAGTCACGGACAGTTGGCTGATAATGCAAATTGAGCCGTCGGTTGGCGGTGTGGCATCCGTATAGTCAATTTGATTGTAAATCCCTCCATGGAAATCGAAAGACTTGGACAGCCAGGAGCTTCCCAATTGAAGCGTTGGAGAGGAGGCGGACTGACCGCCGGTGCTGGCACTTACGATAATCGCGCCCCTAGCGTTGCTATGGATGCTCACCTTGAACTTCGCACCTAGCGCAACGTTACCCAGCAGAAATGCAGGCGTTGGATCGGCACCGTTGAATTCCTGTCGAAATGCATAAGTGAGTGAGTTCTTCTCCCAAAACACCTTGATTGCCGGATCTACATCGTCCTGAACGTGCATCTGTGAAACCACTACCTTCTGAGCAGAGTTTACCTTCACCAGGGTCATCTCTTGCCGGTTCCAATGATTGGCGGCGCCAAGCAGAGTCCAGTAAATCGACTCTTTCCATTCGCAGCGCGTTCGATGTGTGCTCTTGCTGGATGCGCCCTTGGTGGGGGCTGTGAGCTGAATAGATCCATCTGCCAGCCGGATGATTACGGTAGGGCATTCTGCGAGAGCCGTAGTGCCGTTCAGCTCCAGCGCTACCGGGTTAGTCGCTGACGTTGGCAACGGGGTCGCAATGTCGAAGCTACTGATATCTACGGTCATGATTATCATCCTTGTCATGAGGGAAGTGCTTGATATGGATGGGCGATTATAGACCACGGTTTTGTCCGCATTGGATTCGATTGAGCGCGGGTATCGAGCCTCGCGACCTCCTTGATCCATGCCGTGCCCAAACCGCCCACTTTGGGGTCAGCTTGATGGTTTTGAAAAGACGTTTACCAGGCTTCCATCTGGATCACGGAGCAGCAGGGAGGTATTGCCCCAGGGCATTATCGTTATTGGCATCACCACTTCCGCACCGCGTACCCGAAGTAGCACGGCCTCGACATCATCCACTTGAAACTCCAGGATTGCCGAGCGGTTGCTGGCGGCGACCGCCAATCCGTTGTTATGAAGACGGATCAGACGTTCATCGCTTATCGCCAGGACGACTCCGTCGAAGTGAATTTCGGCGAACCCGTCAGCAAGATGCCGGGGCTCAATGGTCGAGAGATTTTGATAGAACCGGACGAGGTGTTCAAACTTGTTGGTAACGAGGCGGACAGACGAGAATTTCATGATTTGACCTGGCAGAAATGAGAGGCATCAATCTACTTCAGGCCTCTGTCAGTTTCTGACAGTATCGTTTTACAAAACCCGAGAAAAGGAGCAAGAAGTGGGATGTCAACCCTCAAATATTGCACGCTCAATTTTATAAAAATAGTTTTCCTGCTGGCCCACAGTTAGCTGCTTTATTGATTTATGGGAGAGCTTTCCACCTATTTTCTCCATTGCCCGCTGCGAGCGAATATTTTGGCTGGCAACGTGGAACCAGACGGTGTCGACCCACAGAAACGCATGCTTGAGCATCAGGCGTTTCAGTTCTCCATTTGCGCCGCCACCCCATTTTTCGCGAGATAGGAAGGTGTATCCGATAGCAACCTCACGCTTTTCCTCGCTGAACTCATAGTAACGAGAACTGCCCACTACGTTGCTGCTGCCTCGGTCGATAACGACCAGCGCGCTCTGCGAGGTAAGGGCTTCGTTAAACCATTCGCGAAAGACCGGTTCCTGGTAGCGCGTCGGGCTCGGATGCTGAACCCAGATCAACGGGTCGGATGCGACGCTGTAAAGTGATTCGAAATCCCCGGCTTCCAGCGGGCGCAGCTCAAGTGACTCACCCAGAATTGACGGAGAGATGGGTAGGGCTTGCATCATTTT